>Ga0310691_10001205_pt1 | contig 41103 bp, 73 predicted proteins | sample 176DNAGHGlowgp2_FD_203887 | JGI IMG/M metagenome (GOLD analysis project Ga0310691, IMG submission 203887) | Sheep rumen microbial communities from Palmerston North, Manawatu-Wanganui, New Zealand - 1766 DNA GHGlow gp2 (v2) (version 2) | ecosystem: Host-associated > Mammals > Digestive system >... | reverse complement strand
CCGTTATTGGTTATAAGCGGATAAATCGGGGGAAGTGGAACGATAACGATAAATGAAACTACAATACAGATTCTCGAAATCGTTTCGGATATGACCATTGATTGCGAGATTGAAAATTGTTACAACGTAAGCGGAAACCACAACGACAAAATTAATGCTACGGCTTTTCCGGAACTCGTAAGCGGGAACAACGCTATAGTGCTTGATGGAGATGTAGAGAGCGTTACAATCACACCGAGGTGGTGGGAAATATGAGACCAATTCTTTACGCACCGAATGAAACCGATTTTGCACACAACGGGCTTGGAGTGCTACACGATTGCGTGACCTGCTATACTGAGGAGGAGCGCAACGGAATATACGAGCTGTCATTTACATATCCTGTTGATGGAATCCATTATGAAGACCTCGGAATGCGGTCTCTCGTTAAGGTTAAGCCGAACCGATATGATGACCCACAGCTATTCCGAGTGTACAGCATCTCGAAGCCGTTGAAAGGAATCGTGACAGTAAAGGCGGCTCACATCTCGTATGACCTGAGTGGAATTATCGTGTCACCGTTTTCTGCTGTTGGAATCACGGATGCATTGCAGAAGTTGAAATCCGAAGCTGTCACGGATTATCCGTTCGATTTCTGCACGGACTTTGAAAATGAAACACTAAACTACAATGTCAGAACGCCCCGTTCCGTGCGCTATTGCATGGGCGGGGCTGAAGGCAGTCTGCTTGATGTTTTCGGAGGAGGGGAGTACCAGTACGACAATTATAAAATCTACCTGAAAACAGCAAGAGGGCAAGACCGTGGAGTGACAATCAAGTACGGCAAAAACTTGACCAACTTGAAGCAGGATGAAAGCTGTTCAAATCTGTATACCGGAATTTATCCGTTTTGGGTGGATTCGCAGGACAACACCGTGGTTGAACTTGAGCAAAAGGTAGTATCTGTTGAGGGAGAATTTGACTTTGACAAGGTATTGCCGCTCGATTTATCCGCCGAGTTCGAAAACAGACCTACCGAACAGCAGATGATTGATTACTGTGAACGATACATTGACGACAACAACATTGGAAAACCTAATGTTTCGTTAAGCGTTTCATTTGAGCAGTTGGATAAGTACGACGGTTATGAAAACATGAAACTGCTACAGCAGGTTCAGCTATGCGATACCGTGACAATCTCATACACGAAGCTTGGAGTGAACGCAAGGGCAAAGGTCATTAAATACAAGTGGGACTGCTTAAAAGAGAAACCAGTTACGGCAACAATCGGAATGACAAAAGCTACGATGTCCGATGCGATTATTTCAACACGACATGAAATAGATGCTAAGCCGGATATTTCAAGAATACGGTCTGCGGCGGAGGCAGTAACTTCACAGGTTCTCGGAGCATCAGGAGGGTACGTTCGGCTGATAGATACGAACCATGATGGCGAACTTGATACATTGTATATCGCGGACAATCCGGTGCCTGATGATGCTGTAAAAGTGTGGCGGTTCAACTACGAGGGATGGGGAGCATCGAAGAATGGATTCAACGGACCGTTTGTTATGGGTGCTACACTTGATGGAGGAATCGTTGCGGACTTTATTACAGCCGGAACTTTTGATGCGAATCTGATAAGAGCAGGAATCATCCAAGCGGCGTTGAACGGATTTTGGCTTAACCTTGAGGATGGAACTTTCAACTTCGGAAACAACCGGATTTCGTATGATGGTACGAATTTGAACATTGCGGCGGACACGATCACAATGAGTGGTCAGCCCGTAGTTACAAACGAAACTGTGCAAAATGTAGTTGATGAATCCACGGAGGAATTGAGCGATTCAATCAGCGATCTTCGAAGCGATTTTGAAAGTTTCACAAATGATTTTGATGGATTTATTACAATCCTTCCGAGCGAACCGTCAATTACATTGGGAAGAACAAATTCTAACTCGAACGTAAAAATCACGGACACGACGATGACATTTACTGGGTCAGGAAATGCGAGAGCTGTTCTTGGTGATTCGAAGTTTTCCGTACAGCAGATTGAAACGGATTCGCTGTCTTTTGGAAATTCGGCGTGGGAACGCAGGAGCAACGGACATATTAGTTTAAAGAGGGTGAGTAACTAATGGCAACTACTTATTACGGTGAGACCGATAGAACAAGAGGTTTGTTGACCTACTCAACCTCTCAAACAGAAACAGAGTTTACCCTGACCGCTCGCACTCAGTTACAGGCAAAAAGTTACGGCTATTCCGGCTATCGTTTGAATACGAAGTTTGCAGGAACGACCGTATCAACTAAGCTAAGCCATGTGCCCGGAATCTATGCGTCATGGACAACTGCGATCGACACCGGAGATTACTCCAAGACATATTCAAGAACGCATTCGGCTCAGAGCGTTGTGGTCAAATCGGAGTATTACGGTGAAGGGACAGGAGATTATTATGCCGGAGGTAAAAGCGGTGATACTTCCGTCACGATCACTATTCCGGCGAAATCTTCTTACACAGTCTCGTACAATGCAAATGGAGGCTCAGGCGCACCGGCATCGCAGACAAAGTGGTACGGCGAAAATTTGACCTTGCAGAGTGGCACTCCGACCAGAACGAACTATGTGTTTTTGGGATGGAGCACAAGTTCGACTGCGACAAGCGCAACGTATTCCGCCGGAGGGACTTACAGCGCAAATGCAGGAGCAACGCTTTATGCAGTATGGAAACTGAACGCCTACACAGTATCGTATAACAAGGGCGCGAACGGAACAGGGACAAACACGAGCGATACCAAAATCCACGGAACTGCACTCACGCTTAAAGGAGCAATCTTCACGCGGACTGGGTATACGCAGACAGGGTGGTCTACATCTGACGGAGGAAGCAAGGCTTACAATCTGTCAGCGAGTTATACGACCAATGCGGCGGTTACGCTATATCCGTTCTGGACGATAAACACATGGACGGTCAGCTATAATCTACAAGGTGGTTCAGGTTCTTTTGCGGCTCAGACAAAAACGTACAATGTCACGTTAACGCTGAGAACAGGAAGCCCGACAAAGGCAAACGCTTCTGCCGGTTCTTATACCGTGAGTTACAATGCAAACGGAGGCTCGGTATCACCTGCGTCAGCAACGGCGGCAAGAACTACTGCTTACACGTTTAGCAAGTGGAACACGGCGGCGAACGGTTCTGGGACGAATTATAATCCCGGCGGAAGTTACACGGCTAACGCAGGTGCTACACTTTATGCTCAGTATACCGGAAGCACGAGTACGGCGGCGGTAACTTTGCCGACACCGACCAGAACCGGATACACGTTCGCTGGGTGGTACACTTCTGCGAGCGGTGGTTCAAAGGTAGGCAACGCAGGAGCGAGCTATACGCCGACTGGAACGGTCACAATTTATGCTCATTGGACTGCAAATACATATACCGTATCTTACAGCGCAACAGGAGCATCAAATGTTCCGAGTTCGCAGACCAAAACGCATGACGTGACTTTGACGCTATCGAGTGTGAAGCCGACAAAGGCCGACTATGTTTTCAACGGATGGGACACATCGGACAGCGCCACGACAGTTCGATATGCACCGGGTGCTTCGTTTACGACAAACGCAAACACGATCTTGTATGGCGTTTTCACCTTGAACTACTCCGAACCGAGAATCACGAATGTAACGGCGGTTAGATGTGATTCGAGCGGAACGTCTCAGGATGACGGAACGTATGTAAAGGTCAGTTGCAGTTGGAACACGTTTTCGACAAATTACAAGGCAACAAAGATTGAGATTCTTTACAAGAGGACGAACGCATCAAGTTGGACAACTGGTTACACAAACAACAACCCGAACGCATCTTCAGGCACTTTATCTCAGATCATAGGCGGAGGGAACATCAACGCTGAATACACTTACAACATTCAAATAAAAATCACGGATGCAGTAGGAAACGGCACTTACACAACCTTTGTATCGTCAGCATTTTTCTCGATTGATCAAGGCACAGAAGGAAAGTCTCTCGGATTTGGTATGGCGGCAGTCGACACAGACATCCCGTCAAACGGACGTGCGGACTTTGGAATGGACGCTCATTTCAGGGGAGAGGTGTACGATCAAAACGGACGCAATATATCCGCATTAATTCATCAGCCTACAAACCTAAAAACGAACATCAGCACAACAGGATGGTATCGAATCGCAGAGTACAATCCGGCAGATACTTATGCGGCAGGATACAAACCGTTTAGCGTCAAGATAACGCTTGTTTCTACGCAGAGCGGTTCTCTTGCAGGGTATCATGAGGTTGAGCTAATTGTTGTGCAGACTACGTTTGCTTTTGTAAACGAGACATCAAAGGGTGGAAGCGGTCAGCCTATAAAAAAGATTCGCTACAACACAAAAAACAGTACTACAGGCTATATTGATGTTTATTGGGATTCCGCAGGAGTCAGCGGACAAGTACAAGCAGATATAATCGCAAACCTGATACCTAAAGATTATCCTATTGGCTCGCAAGCGTTTTTTGTTCCGGTTCAATTTACATCTGTTTCATCTGCTCAATCCGGCGAGGCGGTAAGGGCGGAGTATACGTTCAAATCAAATTACAACGTATATGATGATCTGTATTATAAATCAGGAGAATCTGTTACTATTTCTCCTCGTTTGATTATTGCCGGAATCGTACAGAACAGCGCAAAGGAAATCACGTTTGAGCTTGTTTTGCCGAAGAAAATCGATAACATCTCTTCTATCAGCGTAACGGCCTGTTCCGGTGCGGTCTATGGAATCAACGGAGTAATAGATGCATCATCTACAACGAAGAACTGGATGTCAGGCTATACTGTAACGGCATTAAAACGAGTTGGCAATCTGATCATATTGGATATTCAAAAATCTTCGGCGATGTCAGGAGCTACTACAAATACTCCTTGTATGTTCTATACAAACGGCATCTCGCTAACATTCTCATAAGGGGGAAAAAATATGATTTATCTTGTACTTGAAATTCAAAGCGATGGCAACACGGCGAGCGTTCTTCCGTGGACGTTTAAGGACGATTACAACGGAGCGCAATCAAAATTTCATGCGGTCTGTTCAGCGGCGGCAATTTCGAAGGTTCCGATTCATACGTGTATGATCATCACGGATTCCGGCGAAGTGATGGAACATAAAAGATTTTACCACGAGGGGGTAACAAAAAATGAAGATTAACTGGAAAGTAAGATTCAGAAACAAAACTTGGCTGATTACGTTTATTGTAGCGGTGTTAGGGCTGATTTATCAGTTCCTCGATGCATTCGGAATTGTTCCGGCAATGCCGCAGGAAACGGTCAAGGCGCTTATCTTCTCAATGGTGGACATACTCGTGTTGCTCGGTTTGGTGATTGACCCGACTACACCAGAAATAAGCGACAGCGAAAGGGCACTCGGATATACCATTCCCGGAGGGACTGAGAAAGAGAGGCTCACAAAATGAATGAAGTGATTGTTGCGGCAATTCTCGGTTCAAGCGTTATTTCCGCGGTTATCAGCGGTGTTTTCGGGCTGATTCAGACACACAGGGCAAAGCATCACGGCATGATTTCAGCGGTTCGAATCCTGCTTTATGACCGGATAAAATACCTCGGCAGAAAGTATATCGACGCAGGCGAAATTACGCATGAGGACTTGGAGGACATTTTACGAATGCATTCAATCTATCATGATGAGGTTGATGGCAACGGTTATCTCGATTCCGTGATCGAAAACGTACGGAAGTTGAAAATTGTAGAAGGATACAAGGAGAGTGACTACTAATGGCGATTTTTGGAATTGATGTTTCGGAGTTTAATGGAACGCTCGATTACACAAAGCTGAAATCCGATGGGGTAAAGTTCGTAATCGTCAGGGCAGGTTACGGACAGCTTGAATCCCAAAGAGATGTAGAATTTTCGCAGAATATGTATGGGGCTATCAATTCTGGGATGCAGATTGGAATCTACTGGATGAGCTACGCATGGAACGTGGATACAGCAATTCAGGAAGCAGAGCTCTGCGCTAAGTTCTGCAATCCTTATAAAAGTAAGATCACGCTCCCGGTGTTTTTTGATTGGGAGCCGGACAGTTACAACTACTGCATCAAGAATGGCGTTAAACCGACGAAAAAGCTCGTTACCAATATGACGCTCGCATTCATTAAGCGCATTGAGGAGCTTGGATATTCCGGCGGCTATTACACAAACGAAAGCTTCTACGCTTCGTTTATTGATGAGAGCCGGGTAAAGGGCAAAACCCTGTGGATTGCGTTCTATGTAGACCGGAAACCGGAGAAATATGACTGCATGATTCAGCAGTATTCTTCATCCGGAAGAATCAGCGGTTTCAACGGTGTGTTTGACCTCGATTATTGGTATCCAAAAGAAGCAAAGCCGCAAACACCAGTAACGCCAAAAACGGAAACGAGAACGGTAGACATTACTTATAAGGACATCCTTGGTCTTGTCTCTCAGAAGTGTGGAAGCAGCACAGTTGATTCTCTTGCAAAGTTGAATGGTATCACAAACCTGGCAACGGTATTTGCTCGGTTTAAAGTTCCGTCAAAAACGCTTGATGAACTTGCAAAAGAAGTAATTGCAGGGAAGTGGGGTTCCGGTCTTGGAAGATTTACGAAAATTACGAACGCATACAAGAGCGGTGAGATCGGGTACAGCTACAGCAAGATTCAGGAACGAGTAAATCAACTCATGAAATGATATTGACAAAATAATTTAGTTCTGCTATCATTAAGGAAAGGAGGGCGATCATATGGAAAACAAGGCCGAAAATCTGCCAAAAACTGTTCCTTTCTTTCTTCACGAGGCTGAATGCACCCGCCTCGAACGAATTATAAAAAAGCTCTGGATTCTTGTGGTCGTCCTCATTGCCCTGCTTGTTTTGACGAATGCTGCTTGGCTGTGGTATGAAAGTCAATTTGAAGAAGTTACCACAACTTATCAGGAAGTTGAGCAAGAAAATGATAGCGGAGACAATACTTTTGTTGGCGGTGATTATTATGGCACGTCAGAGGGTAAAGACTAAAACTGTCAAAACGAGGAAGAGAAAGACTGGAGGAAATTCCGGCTACATTACATGCAACATGTGCAAAGGTACGGGGCGTATTAGGAATTGGCACAGACGTGGCTGAGCTTGTGGAGGTTGGTGCTGATGATCACGGAGGTTATCGAGCTGAGCCGTGAGGACTGGGAAAAGCTGATTGACGACTGGATTGTTGGCAAAAATGCAGAGAGAAATCGAAAAATTCTTAAGCGCAGATTGATTGATGGATTGACATATGAAGCGTTGGCAGATGAATTTAAGCTTTCAGTACAACACACAAAGGCGATTGTAGCAAAGGCTGAGCAGAAGCTTTTCAGACACATCTAAAATAAGATTTTTTTAAGCCGTTCACTTGATTGTGGATGGCTCTTTTTTTTTATACAATAAAAGTAGAGGTGAAGCGAATGTGGATTGAATTCAACAATAATCCGGCAGGACGCAGAGTTGGAGATTGCGCGGTGAGAGCTATTTCTGTTGCGCTCGGTGTTGATTGGGAACGAGCCTACGCGATGATCGCGAAGAACGGCTATCTTATGGGAGATATGCCGTCAAGTAATAGCGTATGGGGAGCGGTTTTGCGCGAGAATGGCTTCTATAGATCGGCTATCCCTGATTCGTGCCCGGATTGCTACACGGCAGAGGAATTCGCAGAGGACCACCCAGTGGGTGTATTCGTGCTTGGGTTCGGAACGCATGTTGCTACCGTGATTGACGGAAACATCTACGATTCGTGGGATTCGAGCAAAGAGATACCGCAATACTATTGGTTCAGAAAGGATGAAAAATGATGCCGAATTATAACAACTATTATCCGATGAATTACCAACCGATGTATCAACAGGCGGCGTATCAGCCGCAACAGACCATGCCTGTTCAAAATCCGATTCAGACTCCGCAGTCTTCGCAAGGCGGTGTGAATTGGGTACAGGGCGAAGCAGGAGCGAGGTCATGGCTCACGGCTCCGAACACGACAGCTCTGTTAATGGACAGCGAAACAGACCGGTTCTACCTTAAATCCACGGATGCAAGCGGAATGCCGTTGCCGTTGAGGATTTTTGAATACCGCGAAATCGTGGCTTCTAACGCGCCTAAAAGCGATTTAATGCACGAACCTAAAACTACACCGGAATACGCAACAAAACGCGAATTAGAGGCACTCAGGGCTGAAATAAAAGGCTTTATAGAAAAACACGACAAACGGGAGGAAGTAACCGATGGCTAATGCGCTTTATGGGGCAATGAACGCTGGGAGAAATCCGCAGAACATCTTTCAAGCCGTTGAGCAGTTCCGGCAGAATCCAGCGGCATTTTTACAGCGGTCTGGGTTTAAGATTCCTGCAAATTTGAACGACCCGAATGCGATCATTCAACACCTGATGAATAGCGGTCAGGTATCACAGCAGAAGTACGAACAAGCAAGGCGGCTTGTCGATAGCATGAGACGCTGATTATTGACCGGGTGCGCAACGGTCGAGATCAAATAAATAAACGAAAGGAAAAACAAAAATGGCACTTACAGACGAAAACGGCGGAATGAATACTACGATGCTTGTTTCTCCGGCTGGCAACATCGGCGGTTACAGCTATCCGGTCTACTACCCGATGCAGGGTGGTCAGGGCGGTTTTGGTAACGGCTTTGGCGGAGATTGGGCTTGGATTATTCTGCTTCTGCTCCTCGGATGGGGCAACAATGGATGGGGAAACGGCTTCGGCGGCAACGGCGGAGGAAACGAGCTTTATCCGTGGATGAATCAGGCGGAAATCACTTCAGGCGGATTCCGTGACCAGATGATCAACAACAACGTGACTTCTATCAGAGACGGAGTTGCGAACCTGTCTACTCAGCTTTGCAATTGTTGCGGAGATATTCAGAACAGCCTTTGCAACGGCTTTGCTGGCGTGAATGCTGGTGTAGCTAACGGATTTGCTCAGGCTGAAATCGCGGCGAATGGCAGACAGATGGCAAACATGAATCAGGCGTTCGCGGCTCAGACCGCCATGACACAGGGCTTTAATCAGCTCGGTTCTCAGTTTGCTGATTGTTGCTGTGAAAACCGTCTTGCGACCGCTGACCTCAAGTACACGATCGCAACGGAAAATTGCGCTGACCGCGCGGCTCTCTCGGATGGTGTTCGTGATATTATCGCGGCTCAGACAGCAGGAACGCAGAGAATCCTCGATCAGCTTTGCGCTGACAAGATCGACGCGAAGAATGACGAGATTGCTCAGCTTCGCCAGCAACTCAACATGGCTGACCTTCGCGCGTCTCAGACTGCGCAGAATGCGTTCATTTCTCAGGGCTTTGCGAACGAGGTTGACGCTCTGTACAACCGCTTGAACACTTGCCCGGTTCCGACTACTCCGGTCTACGGCAGAACTCCTATCTTCACTTGCAACAACGGTTGCGGCTGTGGTTGCGGTGGTAACTCCACCTTTGTAGGTTAAGGAGGTTTGAAGCATGGCTTGTGAATTTTTGTATAACCCGATTCAAGAAGTAGCGCTTAATGCGCCGATCTTGTTCGACACATCTATTCCCTGCAATCGAGGATATGTTTATCACGAGGGACAGACTGGGAATTTTATTCTCAAGGGTGCTACGAACAGTAATTGTTGCAATCAGTTTGCGCAGTATCAGGTGACTTTCAACGGCAATATCGCTATTCCGGAGGGCGGAATGGTTACTCCGATTGCAGTCGCTCTTGCCGTTAACGGAGAGCCGAGGCTTACTTCGAGAGCGATCTACACTCCGGCAGCGGTTGAGGAATTCGGTAACGTAACAAGCACGGCGATTGTGAAAGTCCCGCGCTGTTGTTGCTTCTCTCTGACCGTTGATGCGGTTCCGGCTACGACCGACCCGACCGTAACTCCGGCTCCGGTTATCGAAGTTCAGAACGCGAACTTAACAATTACGAGAATTGCCTAAAAAGAAAGGAGGCAGGACGATGCACGAACTTTATGAGTTAAAAGAAATGCTCTGCAAGGAGCTTGAAGAACTCGGCGGAAAAGGTGAGCTTACTGCTGGCTCTCTTGACACCGTTGACAAACTTGCTCATGCGATCAAGAATCTCGACAAAATCATCGAAGCGAAAGAGGATGAGGAATACAGCTCTCGCGGCGGAATGGGCGAAAGCTATGCGATGATGGATGGCGGTCCTTATCGCGGAGGCGGTTATAACAGAGGCGGTGGCTCCTACCGTGGAGGTGGTTCTTATGCACGAGGCAGAGGCAGAAACGCGAGGCGTGACAGCATGGGACGATATTCCTCTGAACGTGGCTATTCTCGCGCTGGTCGTGAAGACATGGTTGAACAGCTCCGTGATCTGATGGAGGATGCTCCGGATGATATGTCGCGTAAGGAAATTGAAAAGTTGATTTCTAAAATGGAACAGTAAGGGGTGGTGGCGATGATTAAGCTTGCGGATGTAGAACAGGCTATCATCGAGTGCTATGCACAGCGCAATCCCGATGCCAACACTTGCAGAACGCTCGCGGCTCTTTACACGATAAGAGATCACATGAGCGGCGCTGATTCCAGACCGGATGAAAAGACGGAGGAACAGGGCTATTCGTTCGATTCTGGCGCGGCGGTCGAAAAAACGATTGATTATTACAGCGACACGGAATTCGCGCGTGCTATCGAGGGAAGAAGCTCAAACGAGATATGGCCAATCATTGATGAGCTTATGACCGTTTTGCAAGCAACGAACATCCGTCTTTACAATGGCGTGATGCGGAAAATTGAACAATAACAAAGCAAAAGGAGAGCTGGAGAAATCCGGCTCTTTCTTTTTTTGGCATATTTTAAAATATTTTTTAAAAAAGTATTGACTTTTAATAAAATAGGTGTTATAATTTAATTGTAAAATAAATCAAGGAGGTACACAAAAAGAATGAAGTGGTTCGATAAATTCTTACAGTCGTTTGATAGAGGTGAGTATCATGGGCTCGCGTGTCGTGTAAAGCCTTGGCAGTATAAAAATCTAATGGCGACCGCTGAGGATAATAAATGGAGGATGCTCTCACAAAAACAGGTGGACGTATTTCTTAGGAATATACCGATGAATCATTCTGTTTGGGAAAACTTTGGATGTTATAAAAACGGAGATGTGAACGTCAACGTTCGCGTTAGCGTGCAGACAGGATTTGTAAGCATTAATATCTCGTAATATGAGATAAAAATCTCCCGCCCCGGAGGTTACGAGGGCAAAGGAGGAAATAAAATGAAAACGAAAAAAGTATATGACATTATGATTACCGAGGGAGAATACAAAGGTTACTACCGTCAAATGGGAATTGAAAGCAAGGACTTGGCTGAAGAACTCAAGGAAAAATATTGGGAGCCTTCCTGCAAGATCGTTGAGCGCGAAGTAGAAGATTTCTCGATAGATTTTGACGAGCTTTTTAATTGAGATATAACACAACACCGCACAGGAGGTTACGATGGTGTGGTTAATGAGACGATGGCCAGTCCGAAGTCTGACAGGAAGAATCCAGACGGAGCGATAATTAAGATTGATAAAGAAACGGAGAGATTATAAAATGAAAATTAGTGAAACAAGGGTTATTAATGGGTTGACGGTATGGCTTAATGAAAACGCCACTGTCAAACATGCGATTGAAAAAGGCTGTTATATTTTCCCATATAAATGGGACAGGCGCAATAGAGTGTGGGTTAATGTATCGAACTGTTATACCGCTAAACAAATTCGGAACATGATGCGTTACGGGTCTGTTAAATTTATGTAACTGTAATTCAACAAATAAGATGGCTTGTAAAAATTGAGTTTCATTGTTAAAGGGGGAAAAGACGTGAGGCAGTATGTTATCGAGTTTGCAAAAGATTGCATCAAAGCTTGCAAAAATTCGTGTCGATATGATTCGGCGTACCGCATTGATAAGATTGCAAAAGCCTATGTCAATGGCTACATTTTAAATTTAGATGCGATGAAAGCAATAATCAGAATCATGGAGGAGGAATAATCATGATGAACAATATCAACATTGACGGTATTTACGAGGCGAGCAGATTGATCGCCAACAGAACGACAGACGGACGCGGTTCTGCGTTTTATTTCGATCAGGCGATGCGTGCGTTTGATTGTGAATTGCTCCCGGCACAGTCGATTACATTTTCGGTGTTTCTGAATACTCCTGTCATGAGAGCTGGAGAGGCAACGATTCATAGAGACGGACGGCTCGAAATGCGTGTCGCCGGGGAGGAGGTGTAATCGTGAGATTCTATTATGGAATGCGGCTTAGAGGCGTTGCTCCGGGTTGTCAGCCTAAAGAAGGCTTTGTTGATTGGCATGAGGATTCTTCCGGTAAGTATTGGAACATCATTATATACAGCAGACCGCTGACAGATCGTGAATGTTTTGAATTCGATCTTGATTGGATTAAGAATGAAAAATAAAAAATTTTAAAAGAAGTATTGACAAAAAGAAAAAAATATATTATAATAAATACAGAAATTAAGAAAGGCAGGGCAAAATATGAAACAGTACATGATTGGAAAAATTCGCGATTATTGGTTCTACGAGCAGGGGGCTCTTGAATCGATGTCGGATGAGGAAGTAAAAGAAATCTATGAACGGCTTATTGATTGGCTGAACTAAAATGAAAGGCAGGGCAAAACAATGACAAACGCAGAGATTATCCTTGATCAGAGACTGAACCTCATGAAAGAGGGCGTTCTCAAAGGCACGGGCAGATTCTTCACTTACAAGGTTGTCAACGGTGAGACCGGAGTAGAGGAAGAAAGAACGCTCGAAGAACCGGAGATCATTCACACGTTTGCGGCGTGGGAAGAACTCGGTTACATCGTAAAAAAAGGCGAACACGCAAAAGCATCGTTCACGATCTGGAAATACGCGGAGCGCAAAAAGAACGATGAAGAAGATGGAGAGCAGAAAGAGGGTAGATGCTTCTTGAAGAAAGCTCACTTCTTCACGATTGATCAGGTAGAAAAGCTCCCGGCTTGACCGGGGGCTGGAATAAAAAGTGATTCAGGAGGGTTTTATGATGACGAGAAAAGAAGTGGAAAAGAAGATCATTGACAAGCTTTTTGAGATTAAAGCAATCTACGATGAGTTTAGAGCGGAGACCGGATTGGAGGATGATTATCTGACGATGAGCCTGTACAACGATCATCTTTCGGCAAACAATGCTTATTGGGAGTTGCCGAAAGAATGTCATATCGATTGCTGGGTCAGCAAAGATGAAAGCGGCGAGTGGGAAGAAATATTCTCGCTCGATCATCCGGATGGAAAAAAGGAGGAGTCAAAATGATCTGGATTTTAGTTGCGTTGCTTATCGTTGGCGTTTCGTTTGGGTTTGTTTACCCTGTGGCGGCGATTGCGTATTACAAGATCGTCAGCAAAGGAAAAATGAGTTTGAAGCAGATTCTTGAAGAGATCGGATATTAAGGAGCGATTAAAATGTCGAGATTATTTTGCAAAGATTGCGGTTATGTGTTCGATGAGCTTGATGCCGACATTGTTCGTGAAGACCCATCTCCGGAAGGAATCTCACTTCCGCCCGGATGGTACGAATATCAGTGTTGCCCAGAATGTGGTAGCGATTATTTGGTGGATGCAGGAGAGTGCATTTTCTGCGGAGCAGAGGTTGATGGTGACGACCTCGAAGACGGGGCGTGTCCGAATTGCGCTTCATCTCTGCGGGACAGGTTGAGTACGTTGATCAACGAAGCGTTTACGATTGAGGAAGCCGAGTGGATTAAAAACAATGTTGAATGAGAGGTTGAATATGAGCAATCAGCAAGAACGTATAATGAGCTATTTGGTAAATTATGGTAGTATAACTCCAGCAGAAGCGTATGAAAGATTTGGAATAATGAAGCTGTCGACAAGAATCGGTGAGCTTATACGAAAAGGAGTTAAGATAAGAAAAGCGATTGTAACAGACAGAAACCGATTCGGAGAGAAAGTTAGATATATGAAATACTATTACGTCGGAGATGATAAAAGATGAAGGCTATGCTACCATTGAGGCCAGAAAGCCGTAAGAGAGTAGAGGCTGAAGCGAGGAAAGCGGTTGATGATTATTTGATTCAGCGATGTCTCGACCTTGACACCGTTGTTATGTGGATTCTTCACCGCAAGTTCGGGTTCGGAGCAGAGCGGTGTAAAAGATTTTATGATCAGTATAAGCCAACGGTTGGAGAGTTCCGAGATCGGTACGACGACGGAATTTACATGAAAATGCGAGAGGACTTATTAAGAGACGGTATTGAACTACAAAAATGGCAGGAGGAGAAAAACAATGCAAAGGACGATATGTGATAGATGTGGTGCCGTTCTACGGCCTGAGGACAAATGCACAGTGAATATTATGTATGCCAAGTTCACGAAGCTTAACAGCAAACCGGTGGAGCTGTGCGTTCCTTGCTCTAAAGAGCTTGAAACGTTCCTGAAATCGAGAAAAGAGGGAGGCAGAATTTGGTGAACGATTATATCAGCAGAGAGGATGCGTTGAATTTTGAAATGAACCTCGAAGCGGAAAGCGAGCAGGAAATGCTTGGAATTGTAAGGGGCATGCAGATTTATGCTGATCATATTAAAAGCTTGCCGGGCGTTGGCTGGATTAAGGTGACATCGAGACAGACGTATGACGAACTGGACGAACTGATTGCGAATCTGCGGAACTGCGCTAAAGTGAACAGCTTATCGATGTACAAGCGCGGTTTGATGAAGAAAGCCGCCGATGCCATTGAGGAACTGGACATGACTACGGACAATTTGAATTATCTTTACAAAACGGAAGTGCCGAGGTGGATTTCCGTTACGGAGCGGTTGCCGGAGAAATATATCGGCGAATGGTTGTGTTACACTGATGATGGCAAGATAATGATTCTTCCGTATGATACACCGGGGGACGGAAGCAAGGAGTGCGTTTTTTATGCATGGGATGATGATGGCTATTCTTATCAGACGTTTAATGTAACCCACTGGATGCCGCTCCCAGAGCCGCCGAAGGAGGAATAAACATGAAACGATTGATTTGCATTGTACTTATATTTGCACTTGCTGTCACCTTTATCGGATGTGCGCAACAAGATGGAGAGGAAGAGTTCACCCGATTGTACAAGACCGGTTTAATTACTGTCTATCGGCACAATCCAACTGGAGTATACTACGCTTCTTATAACGGGCGTGGAATAACCCCTATGTTCAACGCAGACGGAACACTATATACAGGAGGCTAACATGGGAATTTATATTAATGGCATGGAGATGCCTACACGATGCGAGGATTGCTTTTGCTATCGTCACAATGCGGAATATGACTACGCTTACTGCAATATCAGTTCGGTGAATGTCCTTGGACATGGGAACGCAAGGCTGAATAATTGTCCTCTCATTCCCGTCCCACCGCATGGAAGGTGTATTGATGCGGATGCGTTTAGCGCAAAAATAATCGAAATAGTCGAGCGGCAAAAGTATGACGATTTTTACGCTCAGAGTTTGTCGGTTGGAGCGATTCTTCGTGAGGTAGTGAACGAATTAAAAGGCGCAGGGCTGGATGGGTATGCAAACAATCCCACCATCATCCCGGCCGATCCGGCAGAGGAGGGCGAGTGATGTCTGCATATCAAATTTGTTTGGGTGTTGTTGCAATAGTTTTTTATATTGCTGGGTTCTTGATGGGGAGGGTTGACAATGGCTGAAATGAAAGCACCTATTAAAATAGATGGGTTTAAGTGCGTTGAGGACATGGTTCAAGCTGTTTTGAACTATACATACAAAGAAAAGACGCTTAAAGAGTGGGCTGACAGAATTTCAAAACCACATACTAATGCCGACCGCATTCGGGCGTTGTCGGACGAGGAACTGGCACAGGAAATCTGGTCATGTCATGTTTTCGCGAGTTTTGCGGATTTACTCGACTGGCTAAAAAAAGAGGTAAAGGAGGATGAGTGATGATTTGCTCAAATTGTGCCCACGCAAACGATTGTGTTATGTTTCAATTCGGTCAGCAAGAACCGCAGATAACCGCTTGCTACAAATTCAAAGAGAAACAGCAGACTAACGCCGACAAGTATTTCCGCAACGCAACGGATGAGGAACTGGCTGAGTTTATCGCTAATAGCACATCATGCGAAACTTGCGTTGTAAGAAAAGGCGGGAGCGACGATTGCCAAAATACGAATTGCTCAACGGCATGGCTCGATTGGCTGAAACAGGAGGTAAGCGATGGAGATTAAAGAAGCGATTGAATGGCTGAAAGAACATTTTAATCCGGAGTATAATTGCTGTAAGCAAGATGAAGTTATTAATATGGCAATCTCCGCATTGGAGAAGCAGGTGGCGAAGAAAGCGCATTGGGAAATCTATCAAGCAATCGGCTCGTTTTGTCTGAACGGTGATTTCGAAGTTCTGAGTTGGCAATGCTCTGAGTGTGGGGGCATAAGCACTTTATACTCACGATACTGCCCCAACTGCGGGGCAAAGATGGACGGAGGTGTGAACGATGACAAAAGATGAGTTAGAGGAGAAGGAAAAATGAATCCGACGGCATTTGAATCGATAAAGCAACAGTCAGAAACAGATTATCTTTACTATCAAAGCAAACGCAATCTTGAAAAAGCGATCGAAAATTTTAGAAAGGAATTTGCTGAAGGAATTTTAGCATCCGGAGCGCTACAAAAACTCGCTAAAATGGCACGAGAAATAAAAGAAAGGATTTCGGATTTATGAACATGGAAAGATTGATTGATGTTGATGCGCTCTTGAACACGCTTCAAGAATTGTTTGATAAAAGAGAAAAAGAGCAAATGTTCACGGGAAGCAGAGGAGCGTGTGTAACATGGAATGATGCAATTTACCAAATCAAGTCTGCGCCAACCGTGGACGCAGTGCCTTGGATGTGGCTCGAAGTGTTCGCAAAGACAAGGCCGTTTGACAGCGTTGAGGTGTTCATAACAGAGGCGAAAGAGATGAATTGCAAAATGTATTCGTGCTGTTGTGCTGACGGAGAAAGGAAAGAGTGATGCGAATAATAACAGTCAAAATTGAAACCGATAGCGAAGAATCATTTGATCTTATAAAAGACGATATTGAACAAGAATTATCTTGTTGTTGGAATTGGTTTGACAAAGTTGAAATATCTGAGGAGGGTAAATCAGGAATGGACGATTTAATCAGCAGACAGGCGTTGATTAATAAAATAAACGAACGGCAGAGAAAATTGATATATTGCTTTGGATTTGATAATGACATTGTAAAGACAATGGATATTGCAAAAAGCATTGTAAACGCCATTCCGTCCGAACAGCAGAATACAAAAGGAGGAAGAATGAAATGAGCTATGTTTGCAAACGTGGCTACACGTGTATGTGTTTCCAGTGTGGGGAAAAGGATTGCGAGCACTTCGAAAGCGAACCACCAAAATGGGGCAAAGACATCTTTGAAAACGAAGAAATAAAAGAAAAGCTGAAAAGAATTAGCGAATCGAGACCGGCAGAAGAGCAGGAGGCAAAGCCATGGATGCCACTACCAGAACCGTATGTGGAGAAGAGAAAACAGAATGAGTGATTTAATCAGCAGAGAAGGCGTTTTAAACATACTTCAATATTTTAATTCAACACAGTGGCTGAGATTGATAAAAATCTTGCCGTCCGCAGAGGCGGGCTTAATCGCCAAAATACAAAACGGAATAAAAGCAACAGACGCAGATGATGCTTATTCGTGTGGTATGCGAAATGGTATGAGATGGTGCATGTCTTTAATCGATGACAAAGAACCGTTGTATGAAACTTGCCCATCCGCACAGCCAGAGCAGAAGCACGGGCAGTGGCTAACAAAAGAGTATATGCACGGCGATCACGATGTCGGCATTGATGATATGTGGGTTGATCGCCTTGCAGAACAATCGGACTACTATGCATACTGCTCCATTTGCAACAAAGATGCAGAATACAACGCAGAAGGAAGTCTTATTCTTTCGGATTACTGTCCTAATTGCGGAGCGAGAATGGGAGGTGATGCCTAAATGATGCCGAGTTACCGAGACGGATGGACAACAAATGGCAAAACAGATTATATGATACATTGCCCCGAAAGGGGCTGAGAGATGGGCAGGGACATGGAAAGGGAGTGATTGAATGAAAAAAAGATTCGACGACAGATATTTGGTTTGCCTAACAAAAGGGCAAAAGTATGTGTTTGAGGCGAGCGATTGTGTTATGAGTATCGAAGAATTATTGAGCAAAATCGTGCCGTTTGACAAAGTTGAAATATCTGAGGAGGGTAAATCAGGAATGGACGATTTGATCAGCAGACAAGCGATAATTAAATCAATAATGGAGTGCGCAGAGGCGGCACATAGCAATCATGAGTGGGACATGGAGCAGGGTTACCTTAATGCGATTGAATGTATCAAAGAAGAGCCTTCCGCAGAGCCGGAGCAGAAGCGAGGAAAATGGATTGAAAGCACCGAACTTTCAGAACAAGTTAAAGGGAAAAAACTTTGTTCGAATTGCGGGAAAGCGCAATATGCAATAGAACTAACAGATAAAACTATACAAATAAAAAGCAGTACAAGTAAATTCTGCCCAGAATGCGGAGCGAGAATGGAGGGAGGTAAGGAGGATGAATAAATTTAAACGAGCGTTTACTAAGTGGTACGTCAAGAAGGGGTATACATTTGGATACGAGTCTACTTATACGTTGCGAGCATACTGGGTGTGCCCATGTTGGATACGTCCATTGCTGTTTCTGTTTTCGCCATCAGTATACGGCTTAGAGGCGTGGGCTAAACCGTTCGTGGAAGGATTCACGGAAGGATTTGAACGAGGAGTAGAGGAGAACGAGGAGAATGAGGAGTAGAGGAGAGCAATGCCAGATACCGAAACGAAGGAAGAGCATACTGGTATGAAGAGCACGGAAATGACGACAACTACCATTATTATGAATACACTGCAAGGGAGGCCTAATAATGCCAAAATACATCATTGATTCAGAAGCGACATACGAAGTCTTGAAAGCAGTAATTCCCGCAACGTTTCCTGCGGTAGTAGACCGCGAATTGATACAATGCAAGGATTGCAAATACAGAATAGTGATTCCGCAGTTTCCTGACCACCCTTATTGTGAACACAGGCTGTTTGGAAGAAATGTTGCTCCGGATTTCTTTTGTGCGGATGGGGAGAAGAAAATTACAGAAGACGCATAAAAAAAGTGAAAACAAAAAGAGGCGGCAGTCGTTATTCGGCTGTCGCTTGTTTTTATAAAAAAAGTAAAATTATTTTTAAAAAAGTATTGACTTTTCAAAACGAATAGTATATAATATAGACATAAGATAAAGATATGGAGGGCGCAAAAATGTATCAGAACTATTCAAAAGAAGAACGTTGGGAAATGGTCTATGAAAGCAAAAGCGGCGAGGTCAAACGTTGCTATCCGAGATCAAAAGAAAAGGTCAAGGAGAACAAAGCAAAGCTCGCAGAAAATGGAATGAAGCTCATTTCTTGCAACAAGCTTTATCCTTTCAACACTTATAAGAATCAGCATAACTTCGAGCTTATCCACAACATCGCGATGATCGAACTTTACGACATTTACAGCGGAGAAAAGAAGGCCAGCGACGAAGAGTACGAAAAGCTTGAAGCGCTCAAAGAGCAGAGCGAGAAGTTCTTCATGATGCCGCTCCCAGTCGCATGGGTTGATTGGGAAACTTGGAAAGGCATGAAAGAGATGTCTGATAACGCGATCATCCATCGGCAGAACGCTTGCATCGAAGCTGGAAGATACGACTTAGTGCAGTATTGCTAATCATTAAAACAAGCCGAGCCGGGCGGCTAATCCCGGCAGAAAGGCAGGACAATATGACGATCGAATTTACAAACAGAGAGTATATGTGCGAACACGGCAGGCAACCGAAAGGCTACGGGCGTTGGGGCTTCGAGTTTGAGGGTTATGAGTTTTGGGCTACTGGAACGCTTACTGAAGCGAAAAGAGCCTGTAAGGCTTATATTAAAGAGATTGCCCCGAAAGAAAAAGAGAAGCAGTGCCCCGGATTCATTTATGTGAACATCATGCCGTAAGGAGGAGCAAAAGATGAATAGATACAGTTATGAGGAGCTTAAAGAAAAAGCAATGAGATCGGATGCTTCGCAGGAAGATATTGAGAATCTTGCAGAGTGGTTCTGGCACTATGGCGATGCCTATTGGAACGGAGAATATTTCGGGATTGATGAAACGCACGTCTTAGTACCTATTTATGAAGAAGTAGCAGACGGAAAATTTGAGATTGTGCGGCATGAAATTCGGTGAGGTGAAATATGAAAGTGTTCGTTTACAGCAAAAAAGACAACAGCACGATTGCAATGTTTATAGGCGTTGTTCAAGTCTATTACTTGCAGGATGGAGAAAATCAGTACATCAGAATTGTTACTGAAGACGGCCAGTTTGTTGATTATGATCGCCGCTTCGTTAAAACAAGAATATATCAAAATTGACAGGAGGAAAATCAATGTTCAGAACAGCATCAAGAGAAACGGTAGAAAGGCTCAAAAAGGATTATCCAAAAGGTTGCCGAGTTGAGCTTGTAAGCATGGGAGATGACCCGCGAGGGATTCTTCCGGGAACAAAAGGAACGGTTGCTGCAGTCGATGACATCGGCACGATTCATGTAAAATGGGACAATGGCAGATCGCTTGGAGTTTGCTACGGTGAAGATTTTTGCAGGAGGATTTAAGAATGAAAGTTGTAAGAGTGAAGCCGCTTGAAAGAGCGGAAACCGTTAACGGCAAGATCATTTCGATTAAAATGACATCATATTAAAAAAGTTTTAAAAAAGTATTTACTTTTTAGCTTTTATGTATTATAATATAAGAAAGGAGGTGATTCAATGATTGATAGACCGGAGGTTCTTGCGTTAAAGCTGACGCGAGAGGAAAAAGCGAGAATCCTGCTTGCGGCAAAATCGAGCGGAATGACTATGAGCGCATACGTTCGAATGAGATTACTTGCGGCAGGGAACAAGGAGGAAACAGAATGTACATCGACCGATTCATCGCAGGAATAATCGCAACGCTACTTGTTGAGTGGATTGGGTTTGTGATTTTTCTTGCAGTAAAGGCAGGAGGAAAAAAGAAGTGAGAGAGAAAGAGTACCGGGCTTCAGATGGTATTAGCAGATCGGAGTTGTGGCTATTAAGAGAAAGCCCGGAAAAGTTCAAGTGGGCGCAGGAGCATCCGGAAGAACCTACTCCGGCATTGATTTTCGGTTCGTTGGTTCATAAGCTTTTGCTTGAGCCTGAAACGTTCGATGAAGATTTCGCAATTATGCCGGATGTAGACCGGAGAACAAAAGCCGGGAAAGAAGCCTATAATGCGTTTTTAAGCGACTTTTCTGAAAAGTACATAATTTCACGGGCTGACTACGAAAAAGCGCTACAAATGGCAAATAAGGCGAAACAAACGCCTTTTGTGAGCAAACTTCTTGACAACGGCAAGCATGAGGTTGCCTATTATTGGAATGACGCTTTTACAAATGAGCGTTGCAAGGTTCGACTGGATTGTATCACCGAACTTGGAGGAAAAACGATTATCGTTGACTACAAGACAACAGCAAATGCAAGTACGGATTCGTTTATCAAGTCGGCAATAAATTATGGATATGATTTCCAATCGGCCATGTATTGTGTGGCGGTAAAAATGAATACAGGAATAGACCCGGTTTTCGTTTTCATTGCACAGGAGAAAGACCCGCCTTACGCGGTGAACGTTTTGCAAGCTGATAATTACCTTTTGAAGCGCGGATATGACATTTTCCGCGAGCTCATAGGGATTTATCACGATTGCAAAGAAAGTGGTAATTGGTACGGCTATTTAGGTGCTTATAATGTGATTAACAACCTCGCACTGCCAGCATATTTGGCGAAAGAGGTTGAATAACAGGAGGTAAAACATGGATAACGAAATCGTGAAAGTTGAGAAAGCAGAAGTTACAGAGACAACAAGAGCCGGAGTAACAGCTAACCTTGACAACATCAATCAGGGAACGATCGCGATTGAAAGCTCTCGCGCTATTGCAGAAGCACAGGGAAAGCTCGTAATTGCAAAGCGTTTTCCGAGAGATGAAGTAGCGTCTTATAATAAAGCGATCGAAGCTTGTCAGCGCAGATCGATGGCGGAAAAAGCTTTTTATAGCTATCCGAGATCAGGGCAGACTGTTGAAGGTCCTACTATTAGATTCGCGGAGGAGCTTGCGAGATGTTGGGGAAATGTCGATTATGGCATTAAAGAACTTTCGCAGGATGACGGAAAATCGGAAATGCAAGCTTATGCTTGGGACTTAGAGACGAACGCACAGAGCGTTCAGAACTTCACAAATCCTCACAAGCGCGAGGTGAACAAAAAGATTGTTGCGCTTACGAGCTTGCGAGACATCTACGAAAACAACGCAAACATGGCGGCTCGCAGATTGAGATCGAGAATCCTTGCGATTCTTCCGGCGTGGTTCGTTGATGGTTGCATCGAGGAGTGTAAAAAGACGCTTGCTGGAAAATCTGAAGAACCGCTTATTGACCGTGTGAAAAAGATGGTCGTTGCGTTTACACGTTTCGGCATTACACAAGAGCAGATCGAGAACAGGCTCAAAAAGAAAGTATCTGAAATGAATTCGGATGATTTCGTTGAGTATATTGGAATTTATAATGCGATCAAGGGCGGAGAAAGCAAGGTCGCAGAATGGTTTGAAGCTCCGGCAGAAGCGACAGAATTAACAGAGGCATTGAAAGGAGAATAAGTAATGGCAATTAACTCGTGCGTATTTTTGGGAAGATTGTCGGCGGATATTGAACTCAGACACACACAGAGTGATGTTCCTGTTTGCAATTTTACGATTGCGGTTGACCGCAAATACAAAAAAGATGAAGAACGCATTACGGATTGGATTGATTGCGTTGCGTGGAGAGGAACCGCCGAATTTGTTTCGAAATATTTTCACAAAGGAGATTGGATTGCCGTCCATGGTGCTATGCAAACACGAATTTGGGAAGATCAGCAGGGGAACAAGCGAAAAAATACTGAGCTCGTTCTTGATGATTTGTCGTTTGCCGGGTCAAAAAGAGAATCTGGAAGTCCGGTATCTAACGAGTATAAGGACGGGGATATTACGGTAACGTCAGACGACGATATTCCATTCTAAAAGAGGTGATGTTCTATAGTCCTGTTGGCTGATACGCGCCAGCAGAAAGGAAAACATGAAAACATTGAGAAGTATTGCAAAGCAAACGGAATCGAGCTAAAACCTGAAACGCTTAATGTTGGTGATTATATGTTACCCGAAGGGAAAATAAGCGTTGACACAAAAAAAGACCTAAATGAGCTTTGCAGAAACTTGATGAATCGGAAAGACCATTCGAGATTCTGGCGCGAGGTGCGCAGGGCAAAAGAGCAGGGCATCAAGCTATACATTCTTGTGGAGCATGGAGGAAAAATAAAGTCAATAAAAGATGTTGCGTTATGGAACGACCATTACAGCAGGGTCTCAGGAAGGGCATTAATGAACGAGATTTTCAGAGTGCATATTTCATATGGCGTTGAGTTCCTTTTTTGCTCAAAAAAAGAGACAGGAAGAAAAGTCGTCGAAATATTGACAACAAAAGATTAACATGTTATAATATACTCATTGGGGCGTTCGGGAGCCCTAAAATAAAAATTAACGCATACGGATTCTATGTCGGTTTTTTATTGGTGCAACTGGTTTATCCGCCTTGCCCGAACAGGGCGGATAATCTATAATGAGGTAGTAGTTATGATTGATATTGCGAATATGATAAAAGACAGATTGAGTATGCAGGAAGTTGTCGAGCGATATGGCTTTGAAGTGAATCGAGCACACAAGATGCTTTGCCCGTTTCATAACGATGGGCATCCGTCAATGCATATATATTCAGACAATTTTCACTGCTTCACATGTGGAGCGCATGGCGACGTTATTTCGTTCGTACAAAAGCTTTATGGTCTTGATTTTCAGAAAGCAATATCGAAAATTGACATTGATTTTGGGTTAAATTTGCCGATTGAACGAAGAATTACGCTACGCGAATATCTTGATGCACAGGAAGCGAAAAGGTCTAAACTTCACGAAAAAAATCAGCATGAAAAATTAAAAGAAGAATTTGAAAAAGCATATGATAATTATGCGAGGCTTGATTGCTACTATATGAGGTATAAACCTAAGCCGTTTGACGAAGCGCCTGACCACCGCTTTATGGAGGCGTTGAGCGGTTTAGAGACAGCTAAGTTTCGGTTAGACTTAGCGGAATCGAGGTTGTATGGATTTAAGCGATAGGGCAATAGTTTCTTTTACACCTGAAATTTTATTTTCGAGCGAAACAATTAAGTCAATATTTGATGTTCAAGAGCCCGCGGAACAGGAACGTATTATTGCTATGCTCGAATTAAAAGCTCAGGAATATGGTATATTAAAGCGTTTCAAAACTGTTATAGACGGCTTTAAGGAGCTTGACAAAGGGCTTGCAGATGAACACAAAAAAGAGAACTTCAACAAGACCGGAATACCACTTGATTTTTCAGGAAATGGATCGCCTCTTGTAACAGTCGATAACTTCCTAAAGATTTTAGAGAATGACGGAAAGTTTGATGGGCTAAAATTCAATTTGCTTACTTATTCGCCGGAACAGGAGCGGAACGGAGTTACCGAAAAATGGACTGATGCAGATGATGCAGAAACCCGGAGATACATCGAGCACGAGTACAAAATCCACAGCGTTCAAAAATGCGATGATGCTTTGAGAATCGTATTTGCAAAGAACGAGTATCACCCTGTTCGTGACCTTGTAAACAGCATAAAATGGGACGGGCAAACAAGAATATTGAACTTCCTTGCTACATGGACAAAATGTGAAGATAGTGCTTACACGCGAGAAGTTTCGCGCCTTATTTTTGCGGGTGGAATTCACCGTCTGTATAATCCCGGTTGCAAGTTTGATGACATGCCTGTACTTATTGGCACGAAGCAGGGAGAGGGGAAAAGTACACTTGTTCGTTGGCTAGCATTGAAAGATGAATATTTTACAGAAGTAAATGAGTTTGAGGGTCAGCGTGGAATTGAGGCAGTCGAGGGCGCATGGATTTGTGAAGTTTCTGAACTCCTTGCTATGACAAAATCAAAAGAACAAGAGGCTGTAAAAAGCTATTTGACACGGCTTAATGACCGATACAGGATGCCTTTTGATAAGCGAGTTACAGATCATCCGCGGCAGTGTGTCTTTATCGGCACAACGAACAAAGAGCAGTTCTTGACAGACAAAACTGGAAACCGGAGATTCTATCCGGTGCGCGTAAATCAGTCTGGCTACGACCTGTTCGACCACGAGGCGGAAATAAAAGAGTATATCCGGCAGTGCTGGGCAGAGGCGCGGGAGATGTTTCTGCACGGGGAACTTCATCCTTATGCAGATCGAGCGTTGATTGAGGAAATCAGAGAAAAGCAGAATGATGCGGTTGAGGACGATTATAGGGTTGGTTTAATTAAAGGCTATCTTGAAGATAAAGAGCAAACTTGCATATTAGACCTATGGAAAAACGCTCTTGGAAATGATTTTACAAAGCCGTCAAAAAAGGAATCAAATGAAATCGGTGTAATCATGCAGTCAATGGAAAGTTGGGAAAAGCAACCGAAAGTAAAGCGATTTATTGAATTCGGCGTTCAAATGTGGTGGGCGCGGGTATTTAAAGAGCCTGAAAATAGTGTAAAATTCAGTGATTTTGATGAAGATTTCTGAGTTGTTTACATTTTTGGCTTACTTGTTTACATTTTTGTTTACATTCAAAAACCCTTTATTTTATATATTATTATATAACAAATATATATATTTTATATAATATTTATATATATATTATATAAATATGGATATAAGAAATATAATGTAAAGATGTAAAGATGTAAACAATATTTTATAACTTAAAAAATGTATGAAACAAAAAACATATATCCAAATACATTTATATGGAAAATTCTTTACATTTTTACTTCTTTACAAGATCGGAGGAAAGAATGAGCAGTATCAATTTTGAAGAAGCAAATAAAATGAGAGCGGGCGGAATGACTTATGAAGCGATCGCAAATTATTATGGGGTCACGAAGCAGTATGTTCACGCGTTTATGAATAACCCGGCTTTTGCAGGAAGAAGAAAGAGGAAAAACGCAAATTTATATCAAAATCCTTATTATTATGGATTTGCAAAAATGCTTCGCGATGACAATGAATTAACATTTCCAAAGTTAGCATCGGCGATAGTAGGACATTATGATAGAAGCCTTGAATCACGACTTACACGTCTATTTAAAGGGCTTGATGCCCACCTTACGGTCAAACAGATTGATAAGCTTTTGGAAATTTCCGGCTTAAACTATGAGCGTTTTTTTGAAAAGATTGACAATTGAAATTGAACAGGGTATTATAAAAACAGGAGGCGAAGAAAGTGGAACTAAAAATCGAATATCTTAATAAAGAACAATTAAAACCTTATGCAAACAACGCAAAGCTACACCCAACTGAACAAGTAGAGCAGATTAAGAAATCTATTCAAGTATTTGGCTTTAATGATCCGATTGCAGTTTGGCACGACAACGAAGTGATTGAAGGACACGGTAGATTGCTCGCAGTTATGGAGATGCCGGAAATTTCAAAAGTTCCTGTTATTCGTCTTGATAATCTGACAGATGAACAGCGCAGGTCGTATATGTTAGTGCATAACAAGTTAACAATGAATACGGATTTTGACATTGATATGTTGAACATGGAATTAGAAGATATTGTTGATATTGATATGGAGCAGTTTGGATTTGATTATGAAGAAGATCAAAAAGAATTAAAAGAAGTTGAAATCCCATAAGATGTACAGGAAAGATGTAAAAGCGGTGATGTGTGGCAACTTGGCAAGCACAGGCTGTTGTGTGGGAGTTCCACAGATATAAATGATGTAGAAAAATTAATGAATGGGCAAAAAAGCAAATTATTATTCACATCACCGCCATATAGTGATATTAGGGATTATAACGGCGACAAGGATTTAAGTGTTGATAATATTTGCGGCTTTATTTTTTGTTATAAAGATTATGCTGAAATACAAGCAGTAAATTTGGGTATTCAGCGCAAAGATGGCGAGGTTTTCGCCTATTGGGATAAATACATTGAAATGGCACATGAATGCGATTTGAAATTATTGGCATGGTGTGTATGGGATAAGTTGAGTTGCGGAAGCATTGGAATGCAAAAAGCTATGATTCCAATTAGGCATGAATGGATTTTTGTGTTTGGCGAAAATCCAGTTGACATGAATTATACTTGGAAAAAGAAAGATGCAAGTATTGTATCAAATGCAGGAAAAAAGAAAAATTCAGCTGTAAGAAGAAAAGATGGCAGTATTGTTGCAACAACAAGCGGAATCACAAATAAGGCATATAAAAAAATGGAAACTGTACTTGATATACAGTTTGAAAATGATGATCAAGAAATTTGCTTGTCAAGTGTAACAAAGCAGAATCTTGAAAGTGGGAAAATATGCAAGAAACATCCTGCACCGTTTCCTGTATTTTTGCCTGCTGAATATATAGCCGCATTTACGCAGGAAGGCGACATTGTTATTGAGCCGTTTGGCGGAAGTGGTACAACATTAATGGCGTGTGAGCAATTAGACAGGATTTGTTATATAATGGAATTGGATGAAAGCTACTGTGATGTTATCATTCAAAGGTGGGAAGACTTTACTGGGGAAAAGGCGGTGTTGCTGAATGGCTAAGGAAGAATACATCCGCAATATTGGCGGCCTTGAAAAATTCGCAGAATGGGGGCTGATTTAATGGCGAATGAGCAGAACCTTCGACCGGGCGAATACAAGCTAACACAAGAAGAACAGAAGAAGGGTGGAATCGCATCTGGCGAGGCGAGGCGCAGAAAAAAAGACCTGCGTATTGCACTTGAGGCGTTATTGGAGAGAGATTATACGGATAAAAGTGGAAACTCTCTGACCGGAACAGAAGCGGTTGCCACAAAACTTTTTGAACAGGCAATGAAAGGCAATATTAAGGCTTTTGAAACGCTTCGAGATACGGTGGGGCAGAAACCGATTGAAAAGGTTATGATTTCCGAGGTTGATCAGGCTGTAATTGACGAGGTTGAAAGGATTGTATTAAATGAATAGACAACAGGCGATTGAGTTTTTGCTGAACCGTCCTGCTGATTTTGGAAAGATGCTCGGCTTTACAAAGCTGAGCTCTTTGCATAATGAATGGATTAAATGGATGGTCAGAGGGAAAGAAGATTCGACGCTTCAGGCTTCTCGAGGAACGTTCAAAACGACTTGTGACGGAATTGCGCTTGCGATCATTTTGATATTATTGCCCAACAAAAGGACGGCGTTTATCCGGAAGACCGATACTGACACAAGAGAGATCATAAAGCAAGTCCAGAAGATTCTTCTTGACCCGCACACGCAATATTTTGTGGAGAAAATATATGGAGTTAGATTGACGCTGACTACGCAAAACACAAGCGAGGTAAGCACAAATTTAACAAATGATGTTAGAGGCTCGGCACAGTTAATAGGACTTGGAATAGGCAGCTCAATTACTGGTAAGCATTTCGATTATATTTTCACGGATGATATTGTAAATATTCAAGATAGGGTATCAAAGGCGGAACGAGATCGCACGAAGCTGTTTTATCAGGAGCTTCAGAATATTCGAAATCCAGATGGAAGAACATTCAATTCGGGCACACCGTGGCATCAGGATGACGCGTTTTCGATTATGCCAGAAGCCAAAAAGTACGACTGCTATTATCCTGAAATAAAAAAGATTATATCAGAAGAACGGTTAAAAGAGCTAAGGGATTCCATGCTTCCCTCGCTTTTTGCGGCGAATTATGAACTTCGTCATATTGCTTCCGAGGATGTCATTTTTACAGAGCCGAAGACGGGCGGAGACATTTCGATGTTGGAACAATCGAGATATACTCATGTCGATGCGGCTTATGGCGGAGAGGACTATACAGCGTATACTATTGCGGCAAAAAAAGATGGGGTTTATTATGTTTTGGGAAAACTTTGGAGAAAACATGTCGATGATTGTGAAGATGAAATAATTGCCTTGCGCAAATCGTTGAATTGTGGTAGGATTTATTGTGAGGATAATGGTGATAAGGGATATTTGGCAAAACAGTTTAGAGCAAAAAATGAACGTGTTGTTTTATACCATGAAAACATGAACAAATTTTTGAAGATCACAAGCTATTTGAAAGCCGAGTGGAAAAACGTTGTCTTTGTCAATGGGACAGATGACGCTTATATACAGCAGATTTGCGACTACAATGAGAACGCAGAACACGACGATGCGCCGGACAGTTTGGCGAGTATAATCCGGTTGTTGTGGCAGAAAAAATCAAGCGACACAGAAAGAACATCGATTTGGGGGTAAGGTATGAAAACGTATCAGGACTTAATCGCAATTGGAGAAAACGAAAAGGAACGAATGAATTTTGCTTTGCAAGTGGTTAGGGAACACAAGTCATCACCGCTTTACAAAATTGCGGAAGATGCGTCTTTGTATTACAAGCATGTGAACCCAACAATTATGCGAGCGCAGAAATTTGTGTATGACCTTGCCGGAAGGGCTCACGTTGACATTTGGGCTGCGAATCACAAAATCCCGTCAAGGTACTATTATTATTTCATTACTCAGGCAGTTCAATATCTGCTTGGAAATGGTGTGTCATTCAAGGAAAAAAACGTAAAAGAAAAGCTCGGTGATAATTTTGATTATGTGATACAGAAGCTTGCAACGGATGCGCTAAATGGTGGTGTGTCGTTTGGCTTTTGGAACTTTGATCATGTTGAGCCGTTCTCGGTCCTGGAATTTGCTCCGCTTATGGACGAAGAGAATGGGTCAATCAGGTCCGGAGTTCGTTTTTGGCAGATTGATGATAGCAAGCCGCTTCGTATGACGCTGTTTGAGGAAGATGGATATACAGAATATATTCGCCGAAATTCAGAAGATATTGAATTATATAAAGAAAAACAGCCGTACATTACTGTAAAAGAAAGCTCCGCAACTGGTACTGAAATATATGATGGCGGAAATTATGAAGGATTTCCGATTGTACCGCTTTATAATGTGAACAAGCAATCAGAACTTGTTGGTTCGCGTGAAACAATTGACGCTTACGATTTGATGGCTTCTCAGCTTGTCAACAATATTGATGACGCAAATATTATTTATTGGGTAATTAAAAATGCCGGCGGAATGGATGATATTGATGATGAGCGATTCATACAACGGCTTAAAACGCTCCATGTTACGCATTTAGAAGGTAATGAGGAAGTCGATTCACACAGCGTAGATGTTCCGTTTGAGGCTTCTGAGACGGCGTTAAAACGGTTAAGGTCTCAGCTTTTTGATGATTTCATGGCTCTTGATGTGAAAGAAATATCAGGCGGAGCAACAACGGCGACGCAGATAAAAGCGGCGTATGAGCCGCTAAATCAAAAGACAGACCTTTTCGAGGCTCAAGTTACTCAATTTATTACAGAAATCATGAGGGTTGCAGGGCTTGAAGGTAATCCGACATATACAAGATCGGTTATTGTAAATCAGGAAGAAGTAATTCAAGTGCTTGCACAGTCTGCACAGTTTTTGAGTGAGGAGTACGTAACACGGAAAATTCTTGAAACCCTTGGCGATATTGATAATGTTGACGAAGTTCTACGTCAGATGCTTGAGGACGAAAGTGAACGGTATCAGCAACAGGGACAGGAGCAATAGCCTACAGAGGAGTGATAACGAATGGCAGATTCTCGTGACTGGACGGACGAAGAATTGAAGAATATGGAAAAGAAAATCAATTCCATTTACAAAGAAGCAGAGTCCGGAATCCGAAAAAAATGGGACGAATTTATGGGGTCTGCTGAAAAAAAGGTTGGCGAGTATGAAAAAAAGGTTGAGCAAGCAGAAAAGAAGGGCGACCAAAAAGCAATAGACAAGGCAAAGAAACAGTTGCAGAATCAAAAGGTCAAAATGATGACCGGAAATGAATATTACAGGCAGATGATTGATGAAACGACTGATAGACTTGCGAACACGAACAATATTGCAATCAGTTATATGAATGACAAGATTCCGACGATTTACAGGAAGGTTTATAATTGGGCGGAACCCGATGAGGTGAGGATTGACATTCGGCTGAACGTTCGTGACGAAAACACAGTTAAGCGGATGATAAAGGACGGAGATATAAAACTGCCGTATAAGAAGCTGGATATTCCAAAAGACAAGCGGTGGAACACGAAACAGTTAAATTCGTCTGTACTTCAGGGAATTCTACAAGGAGAAAGCATTCCACAGCTTTCAAAAAGGATTATGCCGATCGTGGACAACAACAAAAACGCGGCGGTTCGTAATGCTCGCACAATGGTAACCGGAGCTGAGAATCGAGGAAAATCAGATCGGTTCAAAGACTTGCAGGACAGAGGTGCGGTGATCAAAAAGGTTTGGATTGCCACTCCTGACAGCAGAACGAGAGACTTCCATTTATCACTTGACGGACAAGAAAAGGAGCTTGATGAGCCGTTTATTGATGGGAATGGAAATGAGGTCATGTTTCCCGGAGACCCTGATGCGGCGGCTGAGACGGTTTATAATTGTCGTTGCTCAATGATTTCTGATATTGTCGGATTCCGTAAAGCAAACGGCGAGATCGTGCGGATTGAGGATTATGAAGACACCGATACAATGCACGAGGAACAGATTGTGAAAGAGCAGGAACGAAGAAACCGGAATCCTTGAAGTATGGAAAGACGGAAAAAAGATCGGTGAAATCATCACGATGGGAGATGAAATTGTAGATGCCGAAAGAGACGTTCACGTTCACGATTAAGGACTATTCCGCTGACATTTTGCAGGAGTTAGCTGAAGCCGTGGAAACCGGATTGAGCGCAATCGGTGAAAAAGTGGTAGGCCATGCGGTGAAAAATTGTCCTGTGGATACCGGATTGTTGAGGAATAGCATTACATATGGTCTTGACGGACAACAGGCGCAGTTGCAAACATATAGAGCAAACAAAGGGGACGGAAAAGGAGGATATTCCGGAACATTTGCAAAAGCTACTGTCGGGCAGAGAATATTGTATGTAGGTTCGAATGTTGAGTATGCGGAGGCGGTTGAAACGCTTGACCGGAGACATCAAACCGGAGGAGCGCACTTTCTGAAAAATGCTATGGCAAATCATACGGATGAGTATCAAAAGACGCTAAAGGCGGCAATTGAGGCGGGAAAAAGTTAAGCACTTGACAAGCCGAAAAATGCTGTGCTATACTGAATTAAGAAGCAATCAAAGCGCAAAGAAATGCGCCCGAAGTAAAGGAGATTGAATATGCCAAAATTCACAAGAGCAGAAATCCGAAAAATCATTGGAGAAAATTGTACAGATGAAATGGAAAATTCCATTATTGCGCTGCATCTCGGAGTGGTTGACCCATTAAAAGATGATGTTGCAAAGTACAAAGCGGATTCTGACAAGCTCGAAGAGGTTCAGAAGGAGTTGAACGTTCTGAAAGCAAAACCTGCCGTCGATTATGAGGAAAAGTACAACTCGGAGCACAAGGCTTTTGAGAATTACAAAAAAGAAGTAGTCGATAAGGCAACGAGAGCCGCAAAAGAAACAGCGGTACGGAATTATTTCCAAAGCAAAAATATCACAGGCACAAATCTTGAAATCGCTATGAGGGGGGCATCGGAAGAAATCGGTGCGATTGAACTTGATGGCGAGAAGATTAAAGACACAGCGGCGTTGGATGCGCTTATTGGTGGAACTTTTGCTGGACTGGTAGTTACCAAAACAGTACAGGGAGTGCAAACTGCAAATCCGCCCGCAAACAATGGCGGGAGCAAACTGACCAAGGCGGACATTTTCAAGAAAGATGATCACGGTCGATATGTAATGTCCACTTCTGAACGGCAGAAAGCTCTTGCCGAAAATCCAGAATTGATGAAAGGATAAATAACTATGGCTGCAACTAATGTTGAATCTCTGACCAATCCCCGTGACAGTCTGCCCAATGGCTACGGCGCTGGTACTGCTGGGGCTATTACTGCCCGCGAGGTGGATTTTGTCACTCGCTTCGGTGACAACTGGACCGCGCTGAGAGACATTCTCGGCATTATGCGTCCGATTCGCAAGGCTCCCGGCACTCAGCTTATTTCCTATTCCGCAAGCGTTGAGCTTGAGAACGGAGCAGTTGACCCCGGAGAGGTTATCCCCTACAGCAAGGCGACCGTCACTCAGGCCGCTAAGTCTGATCTTACTATTCTCAAGTACGCGAAGGCTGTCCCCATTGAGGATGTAAACAAGTACGGCGCTGAAATCGCCATCGAGAAGTCCGATGACGCTTTCTTGACACAGCTTCAGAACGTCGTTCTCGGCAAATTCTATACTTTCCTCAACACCGGTTCTCTGACCGGTTCTGCCTCCACTTGGCAGGACGCTCTTGCCAAGGCACAGGGCGAAGTGCTGAACAAGTTTGCCACCATGCAGAAGGATGTTACCGCCATTGTCGGCTTTGCCAATATTCTTGACGCTTACGACTATCTTGGCGCGGCTGATATTTCCGTGCAGACGCAGTTCGGTCTGACCTACATTAAGGACTTCCTCGGGTACAGCACTCTGTTCCTTCTGCCAGCCTCCCGCATTGGCCGTGGCGATGTGATTGCAACTCCCGTTGAAAACATCGACCTGTACTATATCGACCCCGGCGATAGCGAGTTTGCCCGCCTCGGTCTGAACTACACCACGCAGGGTGAGACCAATCTGATTGGCTTCCACGCGCAGGGCAACTACTCCACCGCTGTCGGCGAGAGCTATGCGCTCATGGGCATGGCTCTGTGGGCTGAGTACCTTGACGGAATTGCTGTCATCAGCTTCGGCGAATCTGACGGCGCGACTGGAGCAACAGGCGCAACTGGGGGCTAATAACAAGTGAAGATTCTGATTGCGGTTCCTACTTTTGAGAACATATTTCCTGACACATTCAAGTCGATATTTGATCTCAACAAAGTGGGAAATGAAATTGTGTTTGAATATGTGAGAGGATATGACTGCGCAACGGCTCGGAATAGAATTGCTCAAATTTCCTTGGACTGCGGAGCGGATTACGTCTTGATGGTTGACAACGATGTTGTTCTTCCGAAAGATGCGCTTCTGAATTTGCTTGATGATGCAAAGGAAGTTTGCCTCGGATACTACGCACACAGAGACACGGATAACATTTACCGTGGCCAGACGTGCGTGTGCAAGCTCTTGACGGATGGCGGAGTGCGATACAAGAACTACCCGCTTGAGAGCGAATACACGGCAGAGGAAATTGCCGTGCTGAAAGCAAAAGGCGAGTACAAAGTGCGTATTCATGGCGGCGGAATGGGCTGTGCGTTCATTAAAACGAGTGTTTTCAAAAATGTTTCATATCCGTGGTACGATTGGGTAAATTACGGAGGGCAAAACAGAGGAATGCTTTCAGAGGATTTGTATTTCTGCGAGGGGTGCAGGAAGAAGAATATCTCAATTTATACTGACACGAGGGTAAATTGTGGACATATTCTTCGGCACGTGCAATTCGCTGATTAAGGAAGGGGAAAGACAATGCTTACCGAGCTGTGTGCAGAACTAAAAAATTATTTTGTCAGAACAGATACGGACAAACATATTGGAAACTTTACTGTCACAGACGGGAGCATTGATCTTCCGTTCCTGCTTGATGGTCAGTATTTCCGAATTGTCGGTTCGGTACTTAATGATGGAGTATACCGATACCCTGCCTCCGGATTAGAAGACGAGGTGTTCGAGGGTGCGGTGTGGGCGATGGCTGTACCTCCTGCAGTCATCGCTCTCGCCGCTGAAATAGATTCGTGGGTCGATCAAAACAAATCGGTTTTGGATTCACCGTATTCTTCGGAAAGTTTTGGTGGGTATTCGTACACAAAAGGAACAGGTGGAAGGTCTGGAGAAGGCGATGGAGCGTACACATGGCAAAGTCATTTTTCTGACAGACTTAGAAAGTGGAGGCGGTTACACGTATGAGTCTACTTTCGGATGCGCTTGAATCTTGTGTTATGATGCACAAAACAACAACGGATGACGGTTACGGTGGAGAGATAACGAGATGGATTGACGGCTCTCATTTTGATGCGGCGATAACTTTTGATTCATCGATTGAAGCGAGGGCAGCACAAGCGCAGGGGGTTACAAGCGTTTATACTGTTACGGTTCGCCGAAGCAAAATGCTCGAATATCACGACGTGTTCCGGAGATTATCAGACGGAAAAATATTCCGAGTGACTTCAGACGGGGACAACAAATACACGCCGAAAAGCGCAACGCTCGACATGCGACAAGTTACGGCAGAAGAATTCGTTTTGGGAATTTGAGGTGCTGAAATATGGCGAATAATTTTCAGGCGTTACATGAGTTTTGGTCGTCTTTTGGATGGAAGGCTTATGACGAGAATACTGTTCCGGATAATGCGATGGAGCAGAACGGCGGGAAGTATATCACATATGAAGCTTCTATTTCTGGATTCGATGAAATTGTATATTTGACAGCTTCATTATGGATGCAATCTACTTCGTGGAGCGATATTTCCATAAAGGCAATTCAGATATTTGAGGCAATCGGAAGCGGCGGTAAGCTTATAGAGACCGACAACGGCAAATTGTGGATTACTCGTGGTCAGCCGTTTGCTCAACGAATGGGTGAAGCTGACGACACGATTAGAAGAATTTATTTGAACATTCAGGCGGAGTTTATGACCGCCGAAAGGAGATAATCATGGGTAGATTTACTGTGATTCCGCAGGACACCTTTGAAGGCTTACAGCTTGACGCGGGAATCCTGCTTTCTAATTTTACTCCGGCAACGGGCTCATTTGATGACGAAGACATCATTTGCGCAACGACTGGCGGTATCAACGTCACTTGTGTTCCCACATATTCGGACATGGGCGAAGATGTTGACAACTGTCCGGTAAACATGAAGGAACTAAAACACCTTGATTCTTGGGAGTGCGGAATGAGCTTCACATCTCTTGGAACTTCTGCTGAGGCTATTCGGCTCGCACTCGGCGCAGCTGACATTACAGCGGCTACATCTTCGATTGTTCCGAGGCGCGACCTAAAGCAGACCGACTTTTCAGACATTTGGTGGGTCGGTGACAGAGCTGATGGCGGAATGGTGGCTGTACAGCTTAAAAATGCGCTGTCCACTTCAGGATTCTCTCTTCAGACAGGGAAAAATGCAAAAGGACAGATTAGTGTTGAGCTGACGGGTCATGTTTCAATCGACGCTCAGGATACTATGCCGATGGTGTTCTATTCAGCATCGCTTCCTGAGGGTGCAACTGGGAACACCTGATAAACACATAGCATGAGCAAAAAGGAGGAATTCTCATGAGATTATCGGATTTTAAGGGCGAAAAAGCCCTCGACGTTATGGTTGATTTGATGGAGCCGATCATTGAAATTATGACGGACGACAAAGTAAAGACACCATATCAAGCGGGGTTAAGGCTTGAAGCTATTAAAAAGGCTTTGAAAGGTCACAAAAAAGCGGTGCTTACAATTTTGGCGTTATTAGCTGATAAGGATGTGGAAGAATATGAACCGAGCATGGTCGAAATTATGGCTGGGCTTGCGGAACTATTCAACGACCCTGATGTGATCAGCCTTTTTACATCGCAGAGTCCGACGACCTCCGAGAAAACTTCTGGCTCTGCTACGGAGAATACAGAGGAAGAAAAGAATTAAGGACATTCATGCGGTACGTGGTTGCTCGGATTCGTAAAGTGAATCGGGAACTTGCGTACCGCATTTATGTTACTGATGCATTGAAGGCTCAGCTCAAGTTTGACCGCAGATGGATTGACATCGTTAACGGAACTCGGAACGTAGATGAAAAGGCTGAGGAGGAAACTGGGCAAATGATTATTAACAAAATTAAAAACAAATTAAAGAAAGGCGGTGAGGAAAATGAGCCTATTTGATTTAGTCGCGAGATTGAAGCTTGATACGACAGACTATGATAAAGAAGTTGAAGATGCGCAAGGTAAAGCGAGCAGTCTTGCTTCAAAAATAGGTGGCGGATTCGGCACGGCGATGAAAGTCGTTGGTTCTGGGATTGCTCTTACGACAGCGGCGATGGGCAAACTCGGTCTTGATGCTGTTCAGGTTGGGCAGGAATTTGACAAGTCAATGTCTCAAGTTGCGGCAACAATGGGCGTTGGCGTTGATGAAATTGGCGATCTCCGTGAATTTGCAATGCAAATGGGAGCAACAACGGCATTCTCGGCAACACAAGCGGCAGAGGCTTTGAATTATATGGCTCTTGCTGGATATGATTCTGAGCAGGCTATGCAGGCTTTGCCAAATGTTTTGAACCTTGCGGCGGCAGGTGGAATTGATCTCGCTTATGCATCGGATATGGTTACGGACGCTCAGTCGGCTCTTGGGCTGTCTTTTGAAGAATCTTCAGAGTTAATAGACAAGATGGCGAAAGCGTCATCACGCTCAAACACAAGTGTTTCTCAGCTTGGAGAAGCGATTCTTACTGTTGGCGGCACCGCAAAGAACATGAGCGGCGGAACGACGGAGCTTGCTCAGGTGCTTGGAATATTGGCAGACAATGGCATTAAGGGTGCGGAGGGCGGAACAGCACTTCGAAACATCATGTTGTCATTGACCGCTCCGACAGATCAGGCAAGGCAGTCGATGGAAGAGCTCGGCCTGACCGTGCTTGATGAAACTGGAAACGTACGTTCATTTGAGGATATTTTCTCAGACTTGAACAAGACGCTCGGAACAATGGCAAGCGGTCAGAGAACGGAAGTCCTCAACAAGATTTTCAATAAGGTGGACCTTAAATCCGTAAATGCCCTTCTTGGTACGAATGTCAACAGATGGCACGAGTTGACAGAGGCGATTGATGATTCAACTGGTGCGGCTGAAGAAATGGCAGAAACTCAGCTTGACAACCTTGCAGGAGACATTACATTGTTTCAGTCTGCCCTTGAGGGAGCGAGAATTGCTATTTCTGACAGGCTAACGCCTACATTAAGGACGTTTGTTCAATTCGGGACGAATGGATTAACAGATATTTCAAATGCATTTCATAGGGGTGGATTGACCGAGGCGGCGGATGCTCTTGGAACGTTTATTAGTGACGGTATAACAATGATCACAGATAAACTTCCGGAGTTTCTTGATGCAGGCGCAAGGCTTTTTGTGTCTCTTGCGGAAGGAATGCTGCAGAATATTCCGCAGTTGGTTACTGCTGTTGTAACGGCGATCGGTCAATTATTGGCAACAATAGGAGACCATGCGCCTGAGCTTATAGGCGCATTTGTGGATGCGGTACTTGGAGCGATTGAGGCTATTACACGTCCTGATGTTATAGGGTCTTTAATTCAGGGGGCAATTACGTTGTTCCTCGGATTGGTTGAAGGAATAAATCAGGCAATACCGAAAATTATAGAAGCAATCCCGACGATCATCGAAAATATTGTGAGTGCTCTTACAGACCCGAACAATATCAGTGCGCTTGTTGAAGGTGCGGTTCAGCTTTTCTTCGGAATCATAAAAGCAATACCGCAAATTGTAGTAGCCATTCTCGAAAACATGCCGCAAATTATCGGAGCGATAGTAGAGGGGCTTGTTGCAGGAGTTGGAGCAGTTATTGAGGCGGCTTTTACACTGTTTGGTGGTATTTCCACGGCATCAGAAGAAGTAGCGCAAAAGACAAAAGAAGATGCGCAGGCTACACGGGATTTCATCCAAACGTTGCAAGACATACAGCCGGATTTGGTCAATTACAATGGGTTGTTGTCAGATCAAGGACATACACTTGGCGAGTTAAAAAACACTCATCAAGAAGTTCAAGGAAAGATTAACGAAATTACAGCGAATGCGTTGAAAGAGCGGAGGGAATTAACCGAAGAAGAAATTGCGCAAATAAAGGAATTAAAAGCACAATTAAAAAGCCTTGAAACCGAATCATTTTCCGTATATCACAACAGGCAAGAAGCAATTCTTACATCCGCCAAAAGGATTGAGAGCGTGACCGCAGAGGAAGCGCAACAGATTATCGCGAACGCAAAAGATGCGGCGGAAAAGGCTAAAGCGGCGGCGTTAGAGCAGTACTATGGAAGACTCGAAGCTATAGAAAACGAAAAGTTTGCTACTGCGGAAGAGCTTGAAGAGATGAGAACAAAAGCACAACAGGAATATGACGCGATGGTTCTCACCGCAGAAGGATACGTTTCAAAAACAGCGTCTGCGCTAACCGACGGAGCGAGAGAATGGGTATCAACTCAGCAAGGCGCTTGGAAAGAAATGAACAACGGGTTCAAAGGATTCAAAGAGAGTCAGCTTGGGGAAATGGTGCCGTTCCACGAGAGAATATCTGGGCTATTTAGTGCAATCGGCGGAGACATGAATCAAAGTTACAAGAGTGGGCTTGACGCTATCGAAATGAACTCAGCGGCGGCATGGTTGAACTTGATTGGAGAATCGAAAAAGTCCGGAGAAACATTAGCCGCGCAGGACGTTGAAATTGTAGAACGGATGCTCGAACCATTCAAGGACTTGCCAGCGGAATTGGAAGGCACCGGAAAAGAAACGCTCGACGGACTTGTTGAAGGATTAAAAGACAAAGTACCGGCGTTGCAAGACACGTCGGAAATGTCTGCGCAAGAAATTGTGGACGCAGTTGAAAGCTTCCTTGAAATTAATTCACCGTCGAGAGTTATGAAAAGAATTGGTGGATACGCAATCGAGGGTTTGATTGATGGAATGGATGCTAAGAAATCCGGTATTGAAAGCACGGCAACAAGCATCGCATCTGCTATGAAAACTGCGGCTGATGGGCAAACAAGCAGTTATTATAACATCGGTTACAACATGGCAGAGGGAATGAGGCAAGGATTCCTGAATCAAGAGTATAGGCTGACAAGCTCCGTTTCAAACATGATCTCACGAGTGAACTATGCGGCACGTGCAAAGCTTGACATTCATTCACCGTCAAGAGTGTGGATGAGAATGGGCGAGCAGACCGGAGAAGGATTCGATATCGGCTTGCAAGATTCGATGGGTGATGCTATACTTGGTATGAGAGATATGTTTGACGATATGGAATCGTTCTCACCAGTTATGAGCGCACCAGAAGTGCAGCCGCAGGCAAACACCGGAAGGAATTACGTTGAGCAAGTAGTTATCAACATCAATGCGGCGGACTTCGATTCCATCGATGATTTGGCGGACGCAGTATCACAGCGTATGTGGGAAGCTACGGAGCAGAAGGAGCGGTCTTATGCCTGATTTATTTGATTTCACTCTTGATGGATTCTCGGCAATGCAAGCCGGGATTCGGTTGCAAAAGCCGGTGTCAATCGCAACAGCTACACCAATCTATGATGAAGCGCAGATTGCCGGAAGAAGCGGCACTCTGGTGTCATGGACAGGAGCATTTAAGAATCGAAAGGCACAGGCTTCATGTTACGCGTTATACAACCCTACCGACGACCCGTTGACGGACAGAACGCTCATGGAGGTTATTTCTTCGGCTAATGGGCTTCTGTTTTCGACTCTCGGATACAGGCGATTGATGGTGTCATACGACTTGGAGCACTACATGAAAGCACGGATTACAAACGGCTCTGAGATTCAGCAGAGAATGGAACGGCTCAATCCGTTCAAAATAGAATTCGACTGCATGCCACAGAGGTTCCTGACAATCGGAGAAGACCCTGTAGAAATAACTACATCCGGTGATATTATTGCAAATCCGACGGCGTTTGCATCAAGCCCGTTATTGGTTATAAGCGGAAAAATCGGGGGAAGTGGAACGATAACGATAAATGAAACTACAATACAGATTCTCGAAATCGTTTCGGATATGACCATTGATTGCGAGATTGAAAATTGTTACAACGTAAGCGGAAACCACAACGACA
>Ga0310691_10001203_pt1 | contig 41171 bp, 60 predicted proteins | sample 176DNAGHGlowgp2_FD_203887 | JGI IMG/M metagenome (GOLD analysis project Ga0310691, IMG submission 203887) | Sheep rumen microbial communities from Palmerston North, Manawatu-Wanganui, New Zealand - 1766 DNA GHGlow gp2 (v2) (version 2) | ecosystem: Host-associated > Mammals > Digestive system >... | reverse complement strand
ATGAATATTGGGAGGTATATTCACAATTCAACGGAAAGAATGAGGATGAACTTTGGATATTCGCCTACTACGAGAAATTCGGTGACGCGGTGCGACGTGTGAAACTTGGTATCGAAAAACTTAAACCAATTAAAATATATTAGGATTATGAAAATAAAAAAATACAGGCCAGCTTTCTTTGAAGGCTTTGATGATGTTTACTACGAAGTAAATAGTAAAGAAGAATTATTGGCAAGTGGCTACGAAATTTGTTTTTCAAAAGAAACTAATCGTGGATATATAATGGCAATCAAGCAAGCAAACAACGAAAGGGGTGCAGAATGGTATGTGCTTGCAATCATATATAACGCACAAGACGTTGCAACACTTTCGGAGTGGCTACCAGATTGGAATTTAAAGCGCAAAGAATACGAAAATAAATTAAAAAGACAATAAGGCTATGGAAACAAAAGTTATACCAACAAAACTTGATGTGTTTAACATGGGTGACAAATTGTCTTTTGATGTGAATACACCTCAGTTCTTAAAAGAAGCATGCGAAAACAGAGAAAAAGGTATGTATGCTGTGTGTTGGAATGTGTTTAGAAACTTACTTGCGCAAGTTGCTGAACGTGCAACTGAATTGAACGACCCAGTTTTGAACACTCTTATGATTAGGCTCAATCTTTACGAAATACCAAATAAAGACAGGTATAAGGTTATCGAGCAATTAAATGAAATGTATGATAAATCAGTAAAACAACAAGAATTATGAAAAAGAAAATTAGATTTTACGTACCCATCGTTAAAGGTAGGGATTTACAGGCATTGTGTGTGTTTGTGTGTGTTATTGTTGCAATGTGGCGGTATTTTACTGGCGATGTTGACCGTGCATCGTTTTGGATGATTGCGGCAATGTTCAACTATCTTTGCTATAAGTTATGACCACCACATTCAACAACTATCTTTGCCACACGAATACGTGGTATTGGGGTACGTCTATTGACATAGTTCACAAAAAGGGTATCGGAATTATCTGCGTGAAACTTGATGACGACTACCCCTCTACCGCTTTCATTTGCGACCTATCAGTGTTTGAATTGAACCGCAAGCAAGGCATTGGCCGCGAACTTATGCAAAACGCTTTGGCGGTGGCACGGAAACATGGTAAATCGTATGCCGAGTTATACGTCGATAAAGAAAAAGATTGGCTTGTGGCTTGGTATTTATAACAAATATGATATTGAACAATATTTATCAAAAGAAATGGCCAAAAGTTAAAAGTGTTAATATTTTGGTGTATTTAAAATATTTATTGTACCTTTGCAACAAATTCAATACGCATGGATAAGAACATAGTAATGTTAGAGGGTGTTATCGGCGACGATTACAAGTACGGTAAGACGCAAGACGGGAAAGAATATGCTACTTTTTCGCTTTGCATCAATTCGTATATGAAAGAGTTTGCCGACTCGACCGAAAGGACACATTCGCAAACGTACATTCGCATCTTTGTTTTTGATAAGCGACAAGTTGCGTATTTGCGTAATGTAAAGGCACATCGCGGCAAGCGTGCCTCGGTCTTTGGACGTCTTACATCGGTAAAGAACGAGTACAAAGGAAATAGTTTTATTACGAACAACGTTACTTGCCGCGACATAACAATTATTAAAACTAAAAAAGAAAAAGATAATGGAGAACAAGAACAAGAAAGTGTACCTGTCGTTACCGATTAGCGGCTACGACTTGGAAGAGCGCAAGGAAACGGCCTTGGCTATGGAAGTGAAACTACGCGGACGTGGCTATGACGTTTTCAATCCACTTGGCTACAATTTCCAGCCTGGGCTTACAACTAACGAATACATGAAACTTGACTTGAAAGCATTGCTTGATTGCGACGTTATCATGTTTATGCACAACTTTAACAGGTCTGCTGGTTGTCATACAGAATTATGTGTTGCTATGGCTTGTGGTATGGAAATATGGTTTGAAGATTTACAAGCACCACAAAAGATTTAAATTTAACATTAGGAATTGTTATGGAAGAAGTAAAAGATTACAAACAGGACGTAGCCGCTACCCGTGTTGGTTGCCTTGGCTCGTCGGACGGTAAGATGCTTTCGCAAATTGCCGCGTTAGGAACTATCCCCAAATCAGCTTATAAGCGTTTGGCCGTCGTTAAGGGATTGATACCACAAGTTGAAATCCCTAAGAATGCCGCCATTCAGGCTGGTGACGATTTGGAAATGATTGTCTATTCACATCTAAAGGCACAAGACCCACGATATGAAAGCAATCCTCTTTGGGTAAGCGAGAAATATTCCACAAAGAATTGCAAGTTGATTTCACACCCAGACTTGGTTTTACAAGACGATGCCAGCAAGGTGTTGAACGTCTATGAGGTTAAGACTACGAAGTACACGTTTGAACAAACACGCCAAACTTACGAGTCTCAACTTTTCATTCACAACCTACTTGCAACGGAACGCGCAAAGAAACTTGGTAGCGATTGGAAGGTAAAGGTGTTCTTGGTACACTATTCTACCGACGGCCTCGACCTTGAAAACGGTATCGAATTTGACCCGTCACGCCTTACCGTGCATCAAGTGTACTTTTCAACTATGTACTTTGATGTCATGCGTGGTATGAACCTTGTAAACGATTTCTTGGAAACGTTCACGGAATACTACGAGGGCGACGAAATAGATGCCAACTTGTTGCCCGAAAAGGTGAGAAACCAAATGACCGACATGGCCACAGTTCTTGCCGAAATAAAGCAACGCGAAACAAAGATTGAGGAGTTCAAGAAAAGGCTTTACGATTTCATGCTTGAACATGATATAAAGTCTATCAAGAATGAATATTTCTCAATCGTCGCAGTCGCGCCGTCGGAAAGCAAGTCATTCGACGCTAAACGCTACGTGGAGGACTTGATAAAGCAATATCCGCGTAAGTCTAAGAAGATTATTGAAAAGTACACCAAGACGCAAAAGCGAAAAGGCTATTGCCAAATCAAGGTTAAGAGCTAAAAATAATATATTGTCTAACATTTTAAAGAAAGTAAAATCATGGCAGACGAAAAGAAACCTACGGGCTTGAAATTGTTCAACCAGACAATCACAAACCCATCTACACAAAAGTATCTTTCCGACGTTCTCGGTGAACGCAAAGGCTCTTTTGTAAACAACTTGACCGCTCTTGTGGCTAACAACGTTATGTTGCAAGAATGTGAACCTTACACGCTGATGTTCGCGGCTATGAAAGCAACGGCATTGAACTTGCCGCTTGACAATTCTCTCGGCTTCGCATACGTATTGCCGTACAAAGACAACAAGCGCGGCATTACGGTTGCGCAATTCCAGCTCGGCTGGCGCGGCTTTGTACAGTTGGCACTCCGTACGGGAATGTTCAAGTCAATCAATGCAACTGAAATCCGCGAGGGCGAGTTGGTTGGCCGTGACCGCCTTTCGGGAGAATTGAAGTTCAAGTTCGTGGAAAACGACGAGGAACGTGCAAAGTTACCCATTGTCGGCTACGTGTCACATTTTCGATTGCTTAACGGCTACGAATCGGTATTCTATATGTCTAAAACCGAGGTTGAGGAACATGCAAAACGTTATTCGCAGACTTATCGCTCGACAAACCCAAAGGTAAAGGCAGCATCAAAGTGGACTACCGATTTCGACATGATGGCATTAAAGACGGTTACAAAGTTGAACATTTCAAAGAATGCTCCTTTGTCAGTTGAACTAAGTGATGCCATACAAGCCGACCAAAGCGTTATGTATGAACGTAACAAGTATGATTACGTTGATAATGATAACGAGGTCGATATGGCGAAAGCGCAAGCCGTTGCCGATAAGTTTGCAGGATTTGCCGATGCCGAGGAGGTAAAAGACCAAGGCGATAACCCTAACGAAAATCAGTAAGCGTATGTCACATGGACTAACATTCTTGCACTCGCACAGTGGCTTGGAGCGCAATTTGCGTTTTCCCAAGCACATTGTGCTTGTTGACGCTAAATACGAATACATGTTTGATGGTGAAACATGCGTACCATTTAGGCATAATGGCGTTAATTATATTAAAGTAAGCACATTGTCTTTTGTAAATAAAGGCGGTGTATTCAAAAACCTTTTATCTTAAAACAACAAAATAGTTATGAAAAAGTTATTATTATGGTGGAGAAACTACCAAAAAGAAAAGAAAAACAAATATTTAAAAGACTGCGCATGTAGATGTTATAATGTAAGTGTTTTTTGTGATGAATTATGGCTTGTTCACAATGACTTTCCAGTTTGCCCTATGAGAATGTTCACGGATGGAGATAATCCAAGCGATATTGTTACTACTTTGCGCGAATGGTATGTTTTAAGAAATAAAAAAGAATAATATGCCTACACATATATAATGCAAAGGTGACGAATGTTCGGTAAAGCATACTTGCCTACGCTACACACGGCGCAATAGTGTTACATCTTGTGTTGGCGGTTATTCCGTCATCCGCAAGTGTACCCTACAAAAGCGTTATATACAAGACGAAAGCCGCGTTAACCAAGATAGTAAACGAAACAAATAATTAAGAAAGAATTATGTCAAACGTTAGAATTACAAAAGACATGGCCAAAAACGCAGCATCAAAAATGCGTCAGGCCAAGTATAGCGAAAAGATTAAGGAAAAACAAGAAGAACTAAAGAAATTGGTTTTTGACCTTATCGACCGCTATGTACCGAAAGACGTAGTAAAAGCGTTTAACGGTAACAAAGATTGGTATTCAAAGCATTCACGTATCGGTTTTCATGCTATCAATGGTGGTAGCGGTAGTTATACAGAAGTGTATTTGAAAGACAATACGCCGTTGCCACCTCTTAAAACAATTAGCGTTAGTGCGGATGACTACGTGGCAATCACACGTTTACAAAAAGACATAAGCAGATACGAAAGCGACGGATATATTTTGTATGACAAACTTGTAACCGTTTTTGTTGATTTGGCTTACGAAAAACGTATTCGTGAACAATTCCCACAGGCAGTAGAATATTTCGATTTCGGAAACCCTGAAACGGCTATTGCGCCATCAGTAAAAAGTATCGTCGAACAATTTAATTTGCCAGTTTAATTATGGAAGCAAAAGAATTGATGATTGGGGATTGGGTCGAATGTGTTGACTCTACCCATGAGAAAAAAGTATATGCACAAATTGACGCAATAGAAGAAGGCCAAACTTGCATATTGGTAAGAATTGATAATTGTAATTGGTTCTTGGATATATCTTTCATCAAACCAATACCTCTTACACGTGAAATCCTTGAAAAGAACGGTTGGATTTACAACAACGAAGAAGAGAAGTTCTTTCCACAAACGTGGGTTGGTGGTGGATTGATGCTACAGGGTGCAGGCGATTGTGGCTATTGCATTGTTGTCACTTCTGACTATGACGATGAAGATACCAATGACACTCCGTTTATTATCCTCTACGTCCACGAATTACAACACGCATTGAGGTTGCGTAGAATTAAAAAAGAAATAATTTTGTAAGTTATGGAAAAGGTATATCAAAGAATAGATGACCCACGACACGGGGATTGTTTCAAGTGTGCCATTTGTACGCTTTTAGGTCTTGATTATGACGATGTGCCTAACTACGTGGATTGTGGCGATGAATGGTACATTGAGGCACAAAAGACGTTCAAAGAACATGGCTACAACTTGACAGGCATGGAACTTTGGAACCCGAAGGTTATGTACCTTGAAAATCCGACGGTAAACGTATTCGAGGATAAAGAGGCACATGTACCAAGTACCTTTATCGCATTGAAACGTGAAATGGGTATCAATGGCTTGTTTCTTGCATCGGTTTATTCGCCAAAGTACACAAATGCTGATGAGCATCCTATCGACCATTTGCATAGCGTACTTTGTGACTTTGATTTCAATATCGTGTTTGACCCACAGCCCGAATATGCCAAAGTTGTGAATTATCCATATTCAAAACTTATCGGCTACAACGGCATCCGTTCAATTGACATCATAAAGAAAATCATTGCGACATGAAAAATATCTATTGCACTTTCAAAATAGAAGTACAAATCGACTTTTATTTTTGGCATTTAGTACCATCAATAAACATCAACCTACATTCACATGAAGTTGAATTTGAATGGTTATGCCTTGGGCTATACGCATCAAAGACTAAAAACAAATATAAAGAAATATGAGGCATGAAAAGAAACTCGACATCATCGGCGGCGTAGAGGTTGCAGATGATATTAAGCACCGTGTTCAAACAACAGGTGTACGTGGACTTGATTTTGAAAAGGCCACCGAATTAGGCGTTTTCCAACGTATCGCCAACTTGCTTTGCGTTACACATGCAAGCGTTATGGCCGCGTATTTCATCTATGGCGAAGTAGATTACCTTATCGACCAACTAAACGCACGTAAAAACGAAATTGCGCGTGAAATGAATATGTTTGATAAGGCTTTCGACCGCTTTGTTAAGTTCTGGACGGGCTACTATGCACATGGCACATCAGGACGCGAAGTGAGTTATGAAGCCGAGCGTCTTTACCACAAAATCATGGAATGGATGCAGATGCCCGAAACTTGGCAATTAGGCGAGGAACAAAGAACAAAGTCATTACGCGAGGGTTGCATAAGAATAGACCTACCAGATGACAAGGTTTTCACTTTCTATAAGGCGGAACTAAATCACAAACTTGTAGGCGAACCAAAGGAAACTTGGGGTGTCTTTTGCTATGACCCTAACACGGGCAAACAAACAAGCGTAAACACCGACATGGATAAGGCATCGGCATTGATGGTTGCGAAACGTCTTAGCGACGAAAACCCCGACAATATCTATTCAGCGTCAATTATCCGTGACTTGGTGGAAAAGCGAACCGAGGTAATGCCGTTCAAAGCCTTTAAGGGCAATGAAACGGTAGGTAAAATAACACAATAATTTGTGACTATGAACGAAACTAACTGGGTATCACAAAGTGCAAGTCCTACGGTTACGGAGAGTGACCGTAGGGGCTTGGAAAAAGCGCATCGTTATGAAAAAGCGATGTTAAAGAATGGTTATCGTTGGTACACCATCAATTCACGTACAAAAATATTGGTAGAGTGTGATAAAAAGGGCAATCCCACGCAAAGGGGAATGAAACAAATAAAGAGGGCACAGGAAATTTGTGGCACGACGAAATAGTTAAATATTTCAAATTGTTTTGCATATTTCAAAAAGTCTTTGTATCTTTGCACCAAGTTTTTTGAATATTAACAATTTAAACAAGAAAAACTATGGGAATTAGATTTGAAAAAGAAGTTTGTAATTACTTGAACATACCAAGTATTCCTTTAAAAGAGTGGAACAAAAAAGATTCTTTTAAGGATGGTGTGGCCGTAACAAAACTTTTGTTGGGTGATTTGGCTTATGCCGTTTGCACGTTCAATGCCGACACGGACAAAGAGCCACGTATCAAGAAAGTATTTGCCGAGGAACGTTTCAACGGTATAGACAAGATTTTCGTTGTGCCGTCGTATATGGACACAAAGGACATCGAAAATGCCGACCTTGACGAACAATCAAAGGAGGCTGCCGAGCGTCTTGCACAAGAAACCGAGGAAATGACCGAAACGCCCGAAAACGAGGAAAAGGTAGAGATGCCCGAAAATGAGTATTTCTTTGACCATATCCACAACGACGAGGAGGCAATTGCTTTCATAACCGCATACAACCGTGACAACAACATTCGCGGTGCTGTTCCATCCAAGCACGAAACAATTGTTATGCGTTTGGGAGTTATCTATAACGAATTGCAAAAGAAAAACAAGTGATGTTTGGTAGTTGCGAATACCACAAACTAAAGGCACAATTGGCAATCTTGGAAGATGTTGTGAAAGAATATCCGACATCTTCCGTGCCAAATGCCATACAACAAATAAAGTCACGAATTAAACATATAGAAGAAAATGATTAGTCAACAACAAAAGAAACCAACGAAAGGCGACCTTGAAAAGCGTTTAAAGTGTGCTATTTTGCACATTGATAAGACAAGGGAAACTAAGTCAATCTACTTTGACGATAAAGGTCTTAGGCTTACAATTAACGAAGATTGGGCTATTATCGCAACTGGCGCACATCAACACGTATTCCGTAGCATTACCGTTGCTGGTGTGTCACGGCCTTATCTTTACACAAAACGTTTTATCGAAATTGCTCTTGCTAACGATAGCACGTGGAAAGATGGAAAAGGGCAGGTCAGACGTTCCTATTCAAAACTGTTTGAAATCATTAAAAACAAAGATGATAAGACCGAGTACAATATTTGCTGGTATATTGACCTGTGGCTAACAAATATCTTTTCTCCGTTGTATTCTATCGACGAAACCGAGATTGCATCGTTCCTTGTCTATGAACAATACTTGCACAACATTGCGAAACAACAAATCATTCTTTCGGAACACACCGATGATATGACTAACCTGCAATTCGTTGATGCACTTATCGACAACGAAAAGAAATACTTGGATGGCATGAAAGAGGCGGTCATCATTCACAAGAAGACCGACGAGGAAAAGACACAAGAGGAAATTGATGCCTTGCAAGAGGCTATGGTGCAAGAAAAACAAGGGGAGGGCGTAGGCGATGGAAAATAATCAAGAAAAATGGGTTAGTGTTTCTACACTTGCAAAAAGGCTTGGATGTACAAAACAAACAATATACAACCACCTGAAGCAAGGAAAGTACGAATACAAAACCTTTGAAAGAGGTACTATGCGAGGTATGCTTGTTAAATTTCCATAAAACCCAGAAACACTTGGCGTATGAACACTAAGAAAAACGACTTAGCAAAGCGTTACGAGGATATTTGTAAAGAATACCTTGTAGCGTTTTGCAAATCCCACGAAATAGCCGTTGAAACGGATGATATTTGGGTTGCTGGCGATGTTGGTACTATTGCTTGCTTGGGCGACTATTATTTCGATTTTCACGAAGTAATAAAGTTTTCTGTTGACAACGGATTGCATGATTGGTCGAACATCATGGAATGGTATGACTATTGCCTTTTTGCGCACGAATACGGTCAAACAATCCCCAATTTCCAATCATGGTGTAAGGGTTGCCCGCGTCTTAGTGAAAGCGAACAGCAAAGGTTGCGTGACTTGAAAAAGGACTTTGAAAGCGCGGTTAAGGACTACAAGGAAAGAACGGATAAAAAGGATAATGGATTGTTCTAAAGACAACAAAATAGGCGCATTACAATTTGCTTTTATATGTAATAAGGAGCATGGTAGTGCGCTTATTTCTAAAGAAAAGTTTGAACGGATAAAAGCGATATTGTATGGCGACACCTAAGAGGCGAAAACGCAAAGGGAAGATACAGATAAAACAGTCCGCATCTTTAAGACCAACAACACGAAAAAGCAACGTTGGCAACGTAGGACACCCAACACTACTCGCCAATACTGGTGTTATTAAAGTTAGTATTAAACGCAAAACATAGGCAATTATATGGTAACACTGTTTAGAAAACTTCTTATCCGCTTGGGTAAGACTATTCCGTTTGTGCTTGCATTCATATTGCTTGTAGGTTATGTAGAAACAATACACTCTATAATAACAAACAATACAATAGTTGACGCAGAAGAAAATATAATATACAATATGCCTATAAGTTTCTTTATTGCCGATATTGTATATATTGATTGGCTTGACGTTTTACTTATATGGATTCTTTGTTTTGCGCTTGAACTTTGCAAGTATTCTTTTAGATGCGCATATCTAATAACGCTAAATTTGCCGTTTCGTTGGCTTGTAGAAAATTACGAAACTACAGACAATGTTATTATTACTTGTAGTTTTATAATGACACTATTATCTTTGCTGTGTTTATACGGAGGTATTAAAGTTATAAAAAGACTTAATTAGTTTGGTAGATTGGATATTTTTTCGTATCTTTGCATTGTAGGATAGGTCGGAGTAGCTACCGACTGACAAGGGCAAGCTAATCGCCTTTCCTACCTTGCACCGATTAGCATAATTAAAGATTAGCAATATGCCAGACAGATTAACATTATCTATTTTTATTGAACGCGCAAAAGCGATTCATGGAAGCAAGTATGATTATTCAAAAGTAAAGTATGTGAATATGCACACACCTGTAACCATATCTTGCAACATACATGGTGACTTTTTAATGAAGCCGTATTCTCACATTCAAGGTCAAGGTTGCCCACAATGCGGAATAGAATCAAGAGTTACAAAAAGAAAAATGACAACCGAATTATTCATTAAACGCGCAAAGGAAACTCACGGAGACAAGTACGACTATTCAAAGGTTGAATACACAAACACACATACAAAGGTTTGTATAATCTGTCCGATTCACGGAGAGTTTTGGCAGAAACCAGCAGAACATCTTTGTGGTAAGGGATGTTATGCTTGTGGCGGCACAAAGAAATTAACGACAGAAGAATTTATTGAAAAAGCAAAAGAAATACACGGTGATAGATATATTTACGACAAAGTTGTTTATGACGGTAATAAAACAAAAGTCTGTATTATTTGTCGAGAACACGGCGAATTTTGGATAACACCAAACAATCATCTTAAAGGTGGTGGGTGTGGGAAATGTGCGGACATACAAAACGCAAGACGTAAAATCAGAAAAGCAAAGAATAAATTCATAGAAGATTGTACTAAAATACACAATAACAAATACGATTATTCCAAAACAATTTACAAGTCAGCTGACGACTACATAGATATAATATGCCCCAAACATGGACTTTTTAGACAAATAGCAAAAGTTCACAAAGAAGGACACGGATGTCCTTCTTGTAAACGGTCTTTAGGTGAGGAAAAAGTTTCTGAATTTTTAAATAAAAACAATTTTGTCTTTTTACAACAATATAATATTCCTAACGAATACACTTTTTGTAACAGAAAAAACTTACGTGTTGATTTTTTTATACCAAATTTTAATATCATCATAGAATACAATGGTTTGCAGCACTATACTGATGTTGATTATTTCGGTGGAGAAAAGAGATTCTTAGAGCAAAAAGAACGCGACACTTCTTTGCGCCAATATTGTAAGGAGCACAAGATAAAACTTATAGAGATTTCTTATAAAGATTATGATAACATAGAAGACATATTAAAGAAAAAATTATTATGAATATACTATCCGTACATTATTTGTTGCTTAATTTAGCCGTTAGAGCGCTTGTAGAACACTTTTATATCGAAAGTGGTATAGTTGTAGGGCTTGCATGTTTTATGGCGTTAGCGGGCTTGTATTGCGTTTATGGTGGAATAACTATTTTCTTAAAAAATGCAAAATAATTTGGTATATCAAAATATTGTGCGTACATTTGCATCGTTGAAACAAGAATGGCGGTCTTGTAGAAACGAAATCTTACGGATAAAGTTAGGTTGAAAAGCCGAACACTATATCAAGAATTTCCAACAAGTGCCGCCATCACGAGTTGGATTTTTCTTTTATAGGGGTTCGGCTTTTCTTGTTTCCAACACACCAAGCCAAAAGCAAGAAACCAGTCTTAGGCTGACGGTATTGTAAGGTAATGGCTTTGACCACAGAGTTAATTGTGGTGTTCGTGATGAGTTTCCAAAACTACGTGTAGTTATAGGAGTGCTGACGGCAGAAATTAAACGCTCGACCTCTACAACACGAACTGAAATAAACAAACCCTCCGAGGCATCACCGTAAAGTCGGTGAGGGGAAAGCGCGCAAGAGGGAGGACAGGTGGAATAAGAAGTCCTGCGCGGGGGTGGCAACGTACCCAAAGATTCTGAAAGCAAGTTGCATTTGCCACAATGCTAACGAGCCGAGTTAGGAAACCTCTGAAAAATCTGGCATAACTCGAAATAACTCCCCAATCCCATCAAGTAATTAAAGCCTACTTGTGGGTAAGGGGAAATTATGGAATCACGATATTGTTTCCTTTCCCCCACAGGCATGATGTTATTTTAAGTACGATAATAATTTAACTACAATATATGAAAAGAAAGATATATACTTCGCTTGATAACTTTAAGTTAAAGCATATTGATGTTATAAGTTATACTGAATTAAATGATGATTTAGTAGAATGGATTAACGAAAACTCGATAAAGTTGCTTATTAACAGAAATAAGGCAGAAATGCTTGCTGGTGAAGAATTGAAAAAATATTTCAATGAAGTACAAGAACAAGTGTTTTTTAGAATTAGTGGTCATTCTTATTTTCTTGACTATTATTTGCCTAAATATAAATTGGCGATTGAAATAGATGGAAGTTACCACAAAATTCGTAGAGTTGAAGACAAAGAACGTGACAAGATGTTTAACGATATTGGAATAAGAACTATACGCATTAATTCTAAAGATGTTTTGCGTGGTGACTTTATCAAGTCACTCAAAGAAAAACTTATTCCTAAAAAGCGTAAAAAGAAAACGAAACATAAGCATAAAGGTTTTAGTGAATATGCAAATTGAAATACTTAAAACATTAACATAACAAGAAAGGTTATGACAGAACAAGAAGTTAAAGATTACAATGCGTTTTTGGAACAAAAAAAACAAACTCGCATCGAAAGCGGATTTCAAGTCGAAGAAAGCGAACTTAATCCGATGTTGTTTGACTTTCAAAAGTATTGCGTCCGACGGGCATTGCAAGCTGGAAAGTTTGCTATGTTCGAGGATTGTGGGCTTGGAAAGACAATACAACAACTTGAATGGGCGAACAAAGTGGTTAATCACATCAATAAGCCTGTGTTAATACTTGCTCCTTTGGCCGTTGTTTCACAAACCATCAAAGAGGGAGAAAAGTTTGGTTATAATGTAAACGAGGTTATAGACCGCGATGATGTGTTTACGCCAAATGAAAACTGCATTTACATAACCAACTACGACAACATGGAACACGTGGATGCAAAAGCATTTGGCGGTATTGTTCTTGATGAAAGTTCTATCCTAAAGAATTTTCAAGGAAAGACAAGAACAAAACTTATCGAGGATTTTAGAAACACACCTTATAAATTGGCTTGTACTGCAACTCCCAGCCCGAATGACACAACGGAAATTTGCAACCACGCAGAGTTTCTTGATGTGATGTCACGAAACGAAATGCTTGCAATGTATTTTGTGCATGATGGTGGTAGTACAAGCGAATGGCGGTTAAAGGGTCACGCAACACAAGCGTTTTGGGATTTTGTGTCAACGTGGGCGGTGATGCTTAACAAACCGTCTGATATTGGATATAATGATAGCGGATATTCTTTGCCACCTTTGAATGTTGTGCAAGAAATTGTTGAAACGCCAAAACGTGACAATGGTATGTTGTTTAACACTATGGCAGTAAACGCTACCGATTTTCACAAAGAATTGCGCGAAACATACGAAATACGTCTAAATCGTGTTGTAGAGATTGTGAACGCACACCCACAAGAAAACTTTATCATTTGGATTGGTCAAGACAACGAGGGTAAATATCTGCGTGACCGTTTACCAGATGCAATAGAGGTAAAAGGTAGTGATAGCAAGGCATACAAAAAGGAAAAGTTACTTGGTTTTGGTCGTGGTGAATTTCGCTTGCTTATTACAAAACTAAAGATTGCTCAATTTGGGTTGAACTACCAAAATTGCCATAACCAAATATATGCGTCTTTAGACTTTTCATTTGAGGCGACATATCAAGGCATACGCCGCTCGTATCGCTTTGGACAGACCGAGAAAGTGAACATTTATCTTATCACTACAGATACAATGCAAAACGTAAAAGATAGTTTTGATAAGAAACAAAAGGCTTTTGTTAGTATGCAAGCATCAATGACGGAGGCAACAAATCGTAACATAAAAAACATATTATCATTAAAGAAAATGGAAACAACAAAACAATACACGTCCGACGTGTGCGATATTCGCCTTGGCGATTGTGTTCAACTTATCCAAACAATACCAGACGAAAGCGTTGGGTTCTCGATTTTCTCGCCTCCTTTTGCGGAACTTTATACCTATTCCGACAAATTAGAGGATATGGGAAATTCAAAAGATTACAACGAGTTCTTTGCTGCTTTTAAGTATCTTGTTAAGGAATTATACCGTGTAATGTGGTCTGGTCGTAACGTGGCAGTTCATTGCATGGATTTACCTATTCAAAAAGGTAAAGAGGGTTATATAGGATTACGTGACTTTAGCGGCATGATTTTGAAAGCATTTGAGGAGGTAGGATTTGTGTATCATAGTCGCGTTACAATATGGAAAAACCCTGTCACAGAAATGCAGCGTACTAAGGCACTTGGATTACTACATAAACAAGTCAAAAAAGACGCAAGTATGAGCCGTGTTGGTATTCCTGACTATCTTATGATATTCCGCAAGGATGGCGAACACCAACACCCCATACATTGTGATATTTCGGTAGATACGTGGCAAAAGTACGCAAGCCCCGTGTGGATGGATATTGACTATGGTAACACGCTTAATGCACAAAGCGGTCGTGACGAAAATGACGAAAAACATATTTGTCCGTTGCAACTTGAAACAATTGAACGGTCTATCATCCTTTGGTCAAATGAGGGTGATACGGTTCTTACGCCTTTTATGGGTATTGGCAGCGAGGTTTACGAAGCAATAAAACTAAAGCGTTTTGGTGTCGGTTTTGAACTTAAAGATAGTTACTTTGCCGAGGCGGTAAAAAACGTCAAGTCAATGGAAATGCAAGTGAAACAAAAAGGTCTTTTTGATTGATTTTGTTAATTTTGTGTTAAATACGTATTTTTGTTTGGTATATTCAAAATAAAGATGTACCTTTGCACTTGATAAATTCTTTTGGATGATACCTATAAATTGAAAATTAAACGTGAAAGGCCAAACCGTTGCGAAACGTAGTAGGCTAAACATCGCGGCGGCAGTGTGATAGTCGCATGTTGGGCTCATAACCCAAAGGTGGGAGGCAGGTTCCACCGCCGCAACAACGGCATTTCAGTAACTTTTAGATTCATATTTGTTAATAAAGTATTAAGTTGTTTAGTGAAACGTTGTGAAACGGAGTAGCGACACGGGCGATTCGTCTATCGGTGAGGACGCAAGGTTTTCAACCTTGAAAGAATGGTTCGATTCCATTATTGCCTACAAAAACTTTTCTTTTGCATGATGGTATTGGCTTGTGGTGTAATGGTTAGCACAACGGTTTTTGGAGCCGTTTGTTCGGGTTCGACTCCCGCCGAGCCAACTAATACGGGGTTGTAGTTCAGATGGTTAGAACGGCTGTTTTGCAAGCAGTAGGTCGTGAGTTCGAGTCTCACCTTCTCCACTTTGTTTTTTAAGTTTTAATTCATAAAGAAAGTATGAAGATTATCAAATTTCAAACCGAGGATTTTTTGCCCTCACTTGCAATGGTCAACACCGTTGTATTAGCAAAGAACACTTTACCCATTCTTTCAGATGTACGTATCGAAACAAAAGCCGACGGAAACGGTGGCACGTATGCCGAACTTATGACAAGTGATTCGGAAACGTGGTTGCAAATGAAAGCACCTTTGACCGAGGCCGAGGTTGGTATCGTTATTTGCATCGAGGCAAAGGGATTGCTACAAGCATTACGTAATCTTGGTGGTAAGCCAGTCACTATGGAAATATGGGATGACAAGCACATCGTAAAATGTGACTACGGAAACGGTCATTTCTCGTTGCCTTATGAGGACGCGCAGGATTTTCCGTTGCCTATGGCAGCACCAGACGGTGCAAAGACAAAGTTGATGGATGCAAAGAAAATGCTTACGGCCATTGAAAAGGCTGGATTTGCTACCGCCAACGATGAACTACGACCCGTTATGAACGGTGTTCGTTTCGAGTTCTTTACCGATGGTATGGTAGCCGTTGCCTCAGATGGTCACAAACTTGCCAAATACAAGGATTTGACCATCACGTATGACAATGGCGAAGACCAAACGATTTACGGGTTTACGATGCCTAAAAAGCCGTGTTCTACGTTGCTTAACGTGTTGGGTAGTACAGTTGCAGGCGACATTAAGGTTATGTTCAATGACCATTGCTTTACCGTCAATAACACCCAATTCAAGATGTCGGCTCGTCTTATCGAAGGCCGCTATCCGAACTATGATAGCGTCATTCCAAATGACAATGACCGTATCGTTACCATCGCAAAGAATGACTTTGTAGCCGCTATGAAACGTGTATTGCCTATGGGTAATGCCAATAGTGAATTGGTTGCATTGTCATTTAGCATGGGTATGATGACTATTTCGGCCGAGGATTTCGACTTTAGCAAGTCCGCATCGGAAAATGTCGGTTGCGACTACGCACAAGAGGAATTTACCATTGGTTTCAAGGGTAGCACATTGTTGCAGTTACTCCAAAACATCGACACCGATAACGTAAAGGTCATGTTGAAAGACCCAAGCCGTGCTGGTGTTCTTTGTGAGGACAAGCCAAACGGTGTGTATGAATACACGTCGCTTATCATGCCAATGCTAATCCAAAACGATTAAGGCTATGCGTGAAAGCGGATATTACCCACCTGGTGCCGAGTTTGACCCTCGAGCACCGTACAACGAGCCAGTAATTCCCGAGCAGGATTTCGGGGTAGATGTCGAATACGTGCTACAAAAGAAAGCCGTAAAGGTTACTACCGATGACTACCGCCCCGAATTTGACGATGAAACAGGACACGTTGACGCAAACACAGAGGACACGGATTGGGAGAATGCTTACGAGAATAGCCATTATACTATTCCCGAATTGCTTAGTGAACTTGAATCGTATATCAAGCAAGATTTGGAACGGTATAAAGGAAGTGCAACCAAGGAACGCCAACTAAAGGGAATGTTAGAGGATTGCAAAGGTTGGGAAATGTACGACAAATCATATTGCGAGGCTGAATGACCAATGGCGAATACATAAACGGTTACGTCGAAAGGAAGGCTGGAGGTGAATACACTGGGATTGTCAAAATCGAAGGTATTGACCTTTCGCCGATTATAGCGCAATATTTCAAGCAAGATGGCGAAAACTATCTTTGGCTACGCCGTAAGCCGCTACTTGAATATGACATGCAAGCACAAAAGTACAACAAAAGGGAACGCGAGCCACGGTTTGAGGTGTATATGAAAAAGCAAGTCGATGGCGGTACGTTTGCCTACGTTGGAGAATTTTTGTTCATGCGGTTAAAATTCAAGATAGTTGGTATTTGGGATAATGTGCTTGGGCGCGACATGAAACGCCTAAACCTTTTTATTGACCGTTTGCCGATGTCAGAACAAACTATTATCAATGGCATAAAAGAAAGAAAAAGGAATGAAAAGCGATAACGATATAGCACAAGACTTGAAAGACATTGACCAACAAACGGTTGACGTTGTATGTGACCTTTTAAGGCAATACAGCACAAAGACAAGCATGTATCTTGCAAACATGGTTGCATCCGTGTGTGATGTCGATGTTGACGAAATGCTCGCTGACACCAAGCATATACAAAATTCTCATGCCCGTTGGTTCTTTTGGTTCGCATACCGCTATATGACAAACGAAAACTACGATAGCATTGCACGTAAGACGGGAACAAAACGAAAGTTCACGGTTGGCAGCATCGGATATTGTATTAGTAAGATGTCGATGATGGTAGAGTCGGAGCCTATATGGGTCAAGCGTTGGACTATCATTAAGCGCGTCATCAAGGCCATTCTTGATAATGGTAGCCTTACGACGGATAAACTACCTACGACGATAACGTTAAAGGTAGTACCGCCAAGTGGCGTAGATGTAAAGTTGCAAGTTATTCAATAACCCCAAAAACAAGTAAAATTATGATTCACGAAAGCAAAATTGCGTTTACGCGAGTAGATGACAATGGTAACGACAAAGTGATTAAGGAACGTTACCTCATTGCAGAGGCAGAAAGTTTCGGTGATGCCGAAGAACAAACCTACGATTTCTGCGAGGGAGAAACAGGTCTTGATGTCATTGATGTCAAGCGGTCGAAAATTAAGGAAATCTTGAATAGTCGTGATACTGGCGATGACAAGATTTTCGTTGCCGACATTGCCGACGTACAACACAATGACGATGGCGATGAGGTAGAGATTGTTTACAAAGTTGCTTTGTTTGCCCTTAACGTGGATGCGGCATACAATTACATTAAGTCGTATTTAAAGCAGGGCTACAACATGACATTGGTAGGCTTAAAGAAAACAAAGTATAACGAAGTTATATAATAGTTAAAATATTTGTTTTCTTTTGTGCTTTTTAGTATCTTTGCAAAAAGATTTAGAATATGTTACAAAAAATGACACAAGAAGAATTTGTTGCTCGTTCAAAAAGTATTCATGGCGACAGGTACGATTATTCAAAAGTCGTATATGTTAATAGCAGTACAAAGGTTGCAATAAAATGTAATCATTGTGGTAACATATTCTACCAAAGTCCAAATGTTCATTTGAAAAAATGCGGGTGTCCATTGTGCAATCAAAGGCATTTTTCCCTTGTTTGTGGCATGGGAATAAACGACCTTACACAAGAAATACACCAAAGTAAGGGTAAAACGACACCTGTATATAGGGCTTGGCATGGAATGTTGTTTAGATGTAGTACAAAGAATACACAAGAGACATACAACGATTGTGCTGTCTGTGATGAATGGTTAAGGTTTAGTAATTTTAAGCGTTGGTTTGACGAAAATTATATAGATGGTTTTCAATTAGACAAGGACATTCTTGTAAAAGGCAATAAAGTGTATTCTCCAGAAACTTGCTGTTTTGTTCCACAAGAAATAAACGTGCTATTAACAAAACGCCAAAACGATAGAGGTAAATATCCAATAGGAGTTTTTCCGAACGGAAAAAGATTTTCGGCTAAAGTTAATGTTAATGGTAAGTCTAAATATTTGGGTGTTTTTGATACAATAGAAGATGCGTTTCAAAAATACAAAGAAGCAAAAGAGGAACATCTTAAAGAACTTGCTAAAAAGTATTTCGATAAAGGTAAGATTAAGCAAAATGTATATAATGCTTTAATGAATTATAAAGTTGAAATTACGGATTAGAACGAATGAAAAAACGGGGATATTCGCAAGCAAACAACAAGTACGGTGCGTCAAAGGTTGTCTTTAAGGGAATAAAGTTTGATAGCACCTATGAACGTGACCGCTACATCTATCTATGCCACTTGCAAAAGAAAGGCTTGATAAGCGGATTGCGCTTACAACAAAAGTTTGTCCTAATCAAGAAAACAATAAAGTTAGTTCCGAAGCAACTAAAGACAAAGGTGCGTTGGGATAAACGTGTAGTCGAGCAAGAGGCAGACTATCATTGCGATTTTGTTTATATCGAAAACAGCGCGTACGTCTGTGAAGAATTTAAGTCAGTAATGACAAGTTCTTTAGCGGATTACATTCTACGCCGTAAGTTGATGGTAAAGAAAATCTATGAACACAACGAAAAAGGCCGTAGTAAATGGATATTCCGCGAGGTGGTGTACTTCAATAAACGTAAAACTATTATAACTGACAAATGAGTGAGATACACTATATAGAAGAAAACCTACCGCACAAGACATCTGAGGTTGTTTGCCTTGGATGTCTAAAGCGGTGGATTGCCGTTAGACCAATGGCAACACTACTCAAAGACCTTGAATGTCCACGATGCCACAAACAAGGATATGTGATTGAAACAGGAGAAATAATAGATACAGAAAATTATGCTTGATTTACTTTCTACACAAAACCAACTCCACACAAGGCTTGTGGATTTTACATTGCAAGAATATTTGTTCGTCTTGCAGGTGGTATTGGGAGAACGGCTTGAAGTTGCCTATGCAAATACTTTTGATACGAGCGAGTACAAACGTAACGTACCATCCGAGGATGAAGAGGAGTATCTTGCAACAAAACGCAAGGATGCCGAGATAATGTTAGACCAGCAGAATTGCAGACAACTAAGAGAATACTTGGAGCAAGAATATCGCAGCGACATACAAGAGCAATCAAGCAATCTAAGCGACTATCGCTTTACTGGTGCGGAAGTTCAAAGGCTGCTAAACAACCTTTTGCGAGACAGGTCGCAGGAGTTGTCCGAAGCCAGTGTGCGCGATATTTTGGCTTTGCTAAAGACCATGTATGAAACTGGCACTCTCGATTCAGGAGACTCTTTTCAGAATCACTTCATAACGATACCCAAGAAGTACGATTGTATATGTCCTCAGTGTAACCATGAGCAATACCTTGTGGAAGGCGTAGATAATAAATGTACGTCTTGCGGAATGGTCTTCCGATGGGACAATGAACGTTTCTGGCCACAACCTCAAAAACTTTGACGCTTATGATAGAGTTTATAAACATAGATATTTATTTGAATTGTATTGTTGTCGCGGCTGGCGTTGACGTTAAAGAGTTTGATAAATTGTATTACGATAACGTAACAAAGTTTACTAATGAAGAGTACGAGGGAATACGACGTGACATTGCCAATGAGAACAGTTGCAATGGTGAGACGGTTCTTCTTGAAAACGGAAACATATTTGTCTTTATACGAAAAGGACAGGAAAGAAAAGACCTTACCGTGTCGCATGAACTTTTTCACGCAGTAAACAAGTTACTTTGCCGTGCAGGTGTAAATCACGATTCGGACGCAGAACCTTGGGCATATCTTATGGGGTGGCTAACAAACGAATATTATTGCCGTCTTGATGACTTTGAAAACAAAAACAAATAACGCTTATGGAAACAAAAGGAATTATTATCAGTAAAGAAGACTACGACCGTCTTATTGACCTCGAAAAGAACTTTAATGACAAAGTTAAAGAAAACAAGGAGTCGTTCAAGAAAGGGTTGGAAGATGCTATAAAAGGCAACCTCGTAAAGGTGCTTTGGATAAATGATAAGTATTATGCAGACCTTATGGGATGCGATTTGTCGGATGAAGGTATCGACAAGTTTATAAGACGTGAGGATGCGGATTTTGTAGATAGTGTGTCTGCAAACAAGTCTTATGATAGGGATAAACTTGTAAATGAACGCAAAGGCAAAAGAACCCCACAAGAACTAATAAACGAATGGGAAAATGCCTATAAAGAACAAATCATAGTAACCGCAAAGAGAACTATTCGCAACCTATGGTTGACTTTGGGTATTATGTTTGTTGCTTTGGTTGTACAACTAATTGCGTATATAACGAAATAATATGGAACAAAAAGAATTTAGGTCGGTAGGAAAGCAATACAAAAAGATTGCGGGCAAACGATACCGCCTACCTCGTAAAGTCAAGAAACGATTTAAGACCAACATGTGCAAGCACGGTTGGGATATTAAGAAACTAAAGTTTAGTTACAAATGATTAAATATGGACATAATAAAATAATAAAAAGCCGTGATTTGCTTGTTTTTAAGCCCGTCACGGCATTTTTCTTACCATTCCTTGATAGTTGTCCACCAAACAAAAGAAATGTGCTTATTCGGCTTTATTTTCTATTTTACAGGAATGGCGAACATTTGTTCCTTTTCTTTGTTCTCATCCTCTTCAAGTTTTTGTTTCAAGAAATCTGCACTTGGTAACGGACTTCCGAAGCCTCCTCCATTGAGCATAGAACCAAGCATGCTGAACGCAAACATATCTGCAAGACCGCTGTTAAGTTGTATCTTTGCGCCCCATAAGATGTTGCAAAGCGTACTAAGATGTCCCTCTGTTGCCATCTTGTCCTTTTGGTACTTCTGCTTGTCAAACTCGTCAAGTTTGTAAAACTCTTCACTGTAAATAAACTCCGTCTTTGACACAAGGCTTTCAAGAGTTACTTTGTACTCGTCTAAAAGTTTTTCTCTTTCCATAATTTTGTTTCTTGTTGTTTGTTGTTACGATAATTTGGCTATAACCTGTCGCATTAGTTCGCCCATAGTGTATGCGGCATCCTCAGAACACATCTCTCTACCGTAGTACCGAATGATTCCGCAAGTAGCATGGTACATTTCGTGAGCAATAGTATTAAACAATTGGTCTTTACTTGTTGCTCTTGAAATCATTACGAGCGACATCTTTACTTCTGGGAATGTAACCGTCATTCCTGTATTTGGTGCTGATAATATCTCAAGTGAACGTCTTGCTTGCCTTGGCGAAATTTTGAACGACTCTATAAAGGATGCGAGTTCGTCATACTCTTCATATACGTCATAGTCATAGACACACACGATACCCCAGCGGCCGTCTAAATCTATATATGCGGTTTTCATAGGCTATACAAACTCCTGCCAATAGATAGGGATTCCAGCGTTACACATCTTTGCCTTAAAACAGGCAAGCACGTTGGTAGGTTCTCCATCAATGTCGCAAATGGTTTCCTCAATATACTTTGCACGACGCTTGTCTGTATCAAGAGACTCTGCGTAATCGTTTAAGCACATCATATAAAGATACCACGCATCAAACTTGCTTTCGTATGGAATCTTAATGTTGTTTGTTTTAAGGATTTCCATAACGTCATCTACAGGCACTACAGGAATATTCTTCACTTTACCTGTTGCTGGGTCTTCCGCTTGCATATTGCTAATAGCCCACGCTGCCAACTTTCTACTGAAATGCCCTTGGTACATTTCCATGTAAGCAGCTTCTTCTTCCGTCATTAAATATCTCATAATCGTTTCCTTTCTCTTTTAATTGTTATTGAAAAAGGGAAAGAGACAAGCCCTCCCCCTAATTAAACTTAGATAAATCTGCCAATCGCATCTCTACGACGGCGCATTTCCATCTCTTCGTCTTCCATGTCTTCCATTGCGTGTTCATAGCCCTTCTTATAGTAGTGCTCACGCATGTTGGCACTTGAACCACCGTAGTTACGATAGTTGCCACGACGATAGTTGCGACGCATCTGAGAGCGCAAGCCCTCCATCTCGTCATCGCGGTCTGTATTCAGAATAATATAGCCCATCTGATAGTCCTTTCTTACTTTAGTGGATTAAACAGCACTTGGCGCAGGAGAGTCCAGTTTTTGCAAGATGCCAAGGATGGTATCAAGTTTCTTGTCCGTGTCAGCCTGACGACGTTCAAGGTCACTGATAGTTCTTGCCTGTTTCTTGTTTTCCGCATACTGAGGGTTCAACACCTCCAGCATCTTTTCGGATTCGGCAATAACCGATTTGTGAAAAGTGACTTGCTCCAAAGCCTTTTTGGATGTTTGAAGCATATTGTCTACTGCCTGCAACATTGCCTCGCGACTACCACTGAATGTAACATTGCCCTTTGCGGCAATCTCCACACCAACAGGTATATCGTTGTAAGTTTCGTCTTTTCCGTTCAATGTCACAGTAATATCTATGATTTGTTGCGGTTGTAACCCCGTCATAAGGTTCGGAGTAGATGTTGGAAACTTAACGTGAGGCTGTGTCTTAGCCTTGACTGTGCCAACATCGAGAGTTGGCTTTTCTCCTTGACGAAGAATGTAAAGCGGACTACCCTGTCCAAGTGATGAAAAATCCATAGTTAATTACCTTTTGTTGTTAAACACTAAATTAAACGGTTGTACGTGACATCAGTTGAAGTATGCCATCGAAACGATTGTTGAACACAAGGAACACACCTGTACCACCAATCAACTCCGCAACTGTAACGGGAGTTCCGTCAAAGAGCGTCAGTGACCTTGTAGTACCGTTCAGAGTCAGTGTCACAGGAAGAGTTGTTGTTGTTCCTGCTGGAATCGCATCGGAAAGCCGTACCGTAAAATAGCCTACTGGCTGAATACGACGGAATCCTAATGCAATGTCAACTGATTCAGTTCCAACCGTAACATTTGTTGACGGTAGGTAGGCGATACCACCTGCATTCGTAGTTATGTTATTAAAACATGCCATACGTTACCTCCTTTCGCCTACTTAGAACGTAATGTTCCCGCCAAATCCGTTGCCGTAGTAGCCGTTGAAACCACCGTAGAAGCCGCCGTTTACATAAGGCGTAGTGTTGACTGCTGTCAAATTCGGCCACGTAATAGGCACAGTATTCGGCATCTTATTCTCAATCTCTGTCACAGACTTCTGCAAAGGAGCGACTACGCTGTTGACGTAACCGATGATTTGGTTGGTCTGATTGGCGTTGTCGGCTGCATTGCGTAACTGAGTGATAATGTCGGCCTGCGTGTCAATCTTAGACTGCATCTCACGTTCCTTGACATCACAGAACGACTGAATCATGGTAGCCTTGAGGTCTGCGATAGCATCAATGTTACGCTGACCGTTTGCGTTCATTGTGTTCTGTAGGGTGTTGGTCTGATTGCAAAGAGCCAGCTGATTGTCGCAGCAGCACTTTTGGATGGTGCTTGTCAGGGCTGCATCACCTGCCTGCACTGCGTTAATCAACTGCAAGGTTGACATACCCTGTGCGTTGGCAATCTGATTGAGGGTGTTCTGTGCGGACTGAATACCACCGTTCAAGAGGTTGAAGTCCTGTCCTACCATTGTACTCATAGTCTGAATGGCTGTGCGTGCTGCCTCACCCTGTGCCGTAATAGCATTCATAATTAACTCGCGACCACTGTCATTGTTCAGTTGGTTGCTGATAAATCCTGCGCCACCTGCGCCACCGAAGCCGCCGAAGCCACCGAAGCCACCGTTGTTCCATCCGAACAGGGAAGCAATGATAGCAACACCAAGAAGGTCGTAGATGCCGTTCATGCCGTAACCACCATTACCAAAAAGACCACCACCGAAGCCACCGATGGGAATTGAGAAAGGAATGTTGCCAAATCCTCCGTTGTTGTTACCCTGATTGTCAGGGAGCTGATAGATTTCTGCCATAATAAAATCCTTTTTAAATTGTTATTACTCTGTTTACTTACGACAAGATGCGCATCATTTGTCGTTGCAAAGATATAATCTAAAAAGGATTAAACAATATTGAACTTTTTCAAGTCCGCATCAAAATAAAAAAGCCCAATAAACAAAGGCGTTTACGGGCAATATTTTTCTTTTATTGTGGATTTTTACGAATTATTGTTTGCTAACGTCTTGATTATCAAATACTTTGCAAATATTTATTTCCGATAATTCGTAATTTATGGGGTCTTTCATATCATCAATGTCAATGTTCGTTCCATAAGAATAATTAATCAAATTGTAAAATCAAACTACCATTTCCAGTTATATATATGCCGTCACCACCATTCATAAATGTAGTTTCACCATCTTCATTTGTAATACCAACACTTTCTATTACTGAAATGTTCTTTAATGCAAGGTCGTTTGGAACTGTAATTGTACCGCTATAATTTGCTTTTGTACTAATATACAACGCATCCTTGCCACCGATTACGCCACGATACACAAGCAAGTTGGTGTCGTCTGTTATAGCACTATGGAAGAAAGTGTAACAACCACTCCATTGCATAAATAGATTTGCAATGTTTGACAAACTAACCACTTGTACGTGGTAACATTTATTAGAACTCCTTGTAAAGATGTTTTGTTCGGAACCAACTTTTGTATGCTTCCCTAATCCAAAAGGCATAAGATATGCCGATTGATAAGCACCTGTTTTCTTTTCAATGTAACGATTGAAGTTTGGATAGTTACCTTTTGTAAATGAACCAGTAGGATTGTTTGTATTATCCCTCCAATCGTAGTATGCTCCGTTAGGTGTCATATAATATTCTTCTGATGAGAACATTGATTGCATTCCGTAATACTTGTTTATTCCTACACTAATTCCACTTACAAATTGCAATGCGCAGCCCACTTCTATTGTGTTTTTTAAAACTCGATACGTCAGTTTTTCTGTAGCAATAGGTGTGTTTAATGACGTATCACCCTCTGACGGTGGAAACGCTGGATTAAATAAAGTGTTCTGTACTTTTATAATAATGTCTTTTCCATACCCCTTTCCTGATTCGGCAAGGATGTTGTCTATATATATTGACACGTTGTCGGTGTGAGCTGTTTTATATATAGTATGCTGCGACCCGTTTTCATCTGGATAATGGTGATTTCCTCCAATCCAATATCCACTTGTCAGTTGTATAGGGCCAATGTTGTCAGAACTTGTTTCGTTAATATAAGTAATATCAGTTCCTGCGCTAATTCCGTTTGTTGACGGCAATTTTCTTGTTACGTTTCTATATCCAACTTTGTAGAAAGTATATAGTTCATTAGCCATACATTTTTTGAACCAGTATGTATATTCGATGCCGTTTCCGTCATTATAAGCGCAATAAAAATTATTCCCGACAATTTCCCACGCCATTATGGTTCGCGTATCATTTCCAACAGAGGCTGCTTGAAGTTCTTCTACGTCTTGTTGTAACTCGATTACTTCTTCTTTTACTTCTGACGGGTTGTTTTCTTCAAGTCCATGCTGCGATGATTTAAACTCAACAATCCCAATATAAGTTGCTCTGCTTGGAACCGTCTCAATGTTGATCTCTTGCGCCGATGTAACAGTTGCGCCTAACTTTACAAGAGTGGAAGAAGACAAAGAAGAAGAACTATAAAATCCATAAGCCTTTGCAGTTCCAGTGTGCAATTTATTTGTGATTCTTACCGTTTTTCCACTTGTAACTGGATATATGTCTGTGTAGAAATAGTTGCCGCTTGCGATATTACCACTATTATTTATATATCCCGCGACTCTCGATTCTTTTTCTATGCTTTGGTAATTATCAATTTGAAGGTCGACTTGAGCTGCTTTTGTGTTAACAATTGCCATTAAATCGTTTTCCACACCATTGTATTCAAGTCTTGCAGTTGGAGTTTTTGAAGACGATTTTTCAAGAATTAGATAATTTGCACCTGCAGGGACTTTTAACGTCGCATTGTAATCCAAATTACTTGTGTATCCTTTTCCTGAAAAAGCGGAAATCATGTTATTCGTCCATAATGTCGGGTCGTTGTTGTATTCTGTTTGCGATTGTGGAAATGTTTCATAATCTCGGCAAAACACATATCTATAACCAGTGGAATGTGATGTGCCATAGACTATAATATCGTCTCCTTGAAATTGTGATACATTAAAAATATAACAACCATATCCAGAGGCAATATTTGAAAAATAACCAATATTAGTACCACTAACGTTTCCATTATAAATGTGTTTACCCGTTATTTTTTCAATTGCTTCAAGATTTATAACACCACCAGCCAATTTTATTATTTGTGCGGAAGCGGTTTCAAATTCATCATAATGAACGTATTCAGACAAATCGATGGTACCTCCGTTCCACTCCGTCCCCGAATTGCTCCATGTGCCATTTGTTGCGCATTTCCAAATATACGCAGATGGTGGACTAACCGAAGTGTCTTGCACGACAGCCCAATCGCCGACAACGGGGGACGGATACTTGTTCGTCAATGCAGCCGATGACGAGAAGAAGCCCTTCGAGCGCGTGACGGAAAGCTCCAGCTGCTCAATGGCGGTCTTGATGGCGAGGAAGTTGGTGTTTGCCTTATTCGCTACATCAAGAAATTTCCCTGCTACTGGAATTGTATTTAGATTCTGCATAACTAGTATTTATTGTTTTCAATTTAACCGTAACTTTAGAGTATCCCCGTCCAAGTAGACTTAGCCTATTGCCGCGTTATCTCTTCTTGGCGGTATGTTGTTGATTGCGTTCATATTGTATTGTTTTTATTCGTTGTGTATAATTTTCCCGTCGTCGCCAGTCCGATACCAATCAGCAAAGCGCAGGATGCCGTTTCCGTCTATGTAAGGGGCGTTCCCCACGGAAACGCCAAATTGGTTTTCGAATCGCCATGTTCCTTTTGCTTCATCAATATCTCTATCCATGCCACCCACAGACACATTAGCCCAACCTTGGTACGAGCTTGACGAAACTCGCTTGTATACGGAAACTTGTATTTCACCGCCACCAGACTGCGCGTAGATTGCCGTGCAGTTTGTTGGGACGGTATAAACCATGTCTGTAACACGATAGGTCGTTTCGCTCACTATTACTATCGACGTGTTTACGGCGTTTTCCGTACCACCATAAATGGCGTAGTTCTTATTGCCATTTGTTCGGCCAGCAGAAATCTTCAACACGTCTCCATCTTGAACTGTGGCAATTTTTCTTGGCTGCGCATCATTTACTGCTCCGTTGGTTACAACGTTCCAAGACGAGCTGAGCGACAAACATTGGAAGACGTGCATCCTACGATTAGGTACTATTACCTGATTCCACCTTATAGGCGTTTCGCTATAATAATCTCCAACCGCAACAACGCTCATCACGTATATATTTCTGACATACAAGTTAGCATTGGAAGTATTGACGATTCTGGCCAAAGCACCATAATATTTATCGTCGGTTGGCAATGAAATAACCAAGTCTTTAGCTATTTCTTCCGCTATCTGTATGTTGAATCCAGCAGCAACCAGATTGACATTATATTGAGTGTAACCGCCATCAGAAAGAAGCTCGCCGTAAATCTGATAGTTGTCGCGCGTGATTCGTGTGAACGGCGCATACATGTTCCCGCTGATGGTTGCGTTCTGGCAGCTCATGTTCCCCTGTTCGTCAATGCGGAAATTTCCATTCGGCGTGAGGATGTTCTTGAAGATGCCACTCGTGGCAATGATAAATCCACGCGCAATGATGTCGTTGAGTATGGCACGGCCACCGTGCGTAACAATGAACTTTGCCATATTTGCGAGTTGCTGCGCAGTTGGCTGGAATGTAGGGTCATTCGCATAGGCAGCGATAGTGGCGATTGCTTGTGTCATTGAGCCACCACCCCAAATAAACGGACTATCATCATTTGCAAAATTTCCATTCATGCCGCCAGTCTCTTGCGTCATGACGTGGTCTGCATAGTTTCCCACGCGAATCTGCTGCGTGAGCACAAGACCGCCGAGGATGGAGGTGTCGGCCTGCTCGATAGCAGCCATGAGGTAGGCGAAGTTCTTGTAGTAGGACAAATACTTGTTATTGTCCTCTGGCGATGGTGTCCAGTCGTTGATGGTCACACTGCCTTGTATGAGTTGAATTTCCGAGATTGTGGCCAAACCCGATATGGTGAGGGTAGCACTTGTAGAGAGGGCAACAAACTTGACGGAACAGCGTCTCCCGTTTGTCAGCGTGAGAGTTCCACTCCAGCCGCCAATAGACACGTTAAGCGTACCCGTTGATAATGCGAGAAGCGAGAGGGTATAAGGTTGGGATAATATGATACCACGTTCAATGTTCTGCGTAAGCGTGCCACTCGACATCTGACACGCTACGCCCGTTGCACTGACGACGGATGTGACGATTGAGCAACCCGTGTGAACATCCCAACGCCCCCAAGGGTCAGAGAATATTTGGGTGTCAGCGTTGACCGTCGTGTTATCATTAACGCTATCGCTCTGATAAAGCCCCGTGAAGCATCCGTTGACAACAAGGTTCTCGTTACCAGTAGAGAGATTGCTTATGGAGGTATTTGCATTGTTAGCGGCAGTTTGAGCGGCATCTGCGGTATCTTGTGCTGCATCGGCATCGGCTTGCGCGCCGTTGGCAACAACACTTATATTGTTAATAATCGTATTAAGATTATTACCGTCAAGTGTACTTTCGCTTGTCATTTTAACCGCGCCCTTGATTTCCACGCCGCCGCTTGGAGTATATTTCATGTACGTGGATTTGTCCTTTGCTCCAACATAGCTTTCACCATACGTATTTGTGTGAAACGTGCCAGTTGTTGGGTCATACCCATCATCTTTTACAACGACGTTGGTTAGGTTGTAGCTATTTATACCTTGGTAGTACTTAACGGATGGTGCGTCACTTGCTACGGCGGAAAGGATAATAGCCGATTGACGCTCTGGGTGGTCGTTGTTACGATAACCTAATTGGATTACCTCATCGCCTGCTTGTGGAACACCACTACCCGTATCGGCATCGTTCTTTGACAAATCCACGTAGTTATCGCCAACACCAGTAACAAGTCGCCAATAATACTTTGTTGTAAGCATTCCGCTTGAATTTTGTGCAAGCCTAAACTGCTGACAACGTGCTTGGTCGCCTACAACAAATTCCTGATACACTTGCTTTGTTCCATCGCTTGTATCGAAATAGCAACGGTAGGCATCATCAAGTTCCTCAACGGCCGACACTTTCATCGCTCCTGCCGTCAATCCCATTTCGCCACCAACGTGCTTTAGTTCGAGAATGGAAATCGTTCTAAACGATGCCGCCTTTCTTATCGTCAAGAAATCAAATTCTGCGTTAGAATTTCCATTTTGGTCTATGTTGATTGCACCACCACTACCAAGCGCACCCGTGTTGTACTTTCCAAATTCCGCTCCTTTTTCAAACGTTATCTTTCCGCGCGCTGTATCATCGCTTACCTTTGATAGTTTTTTTGCTATTTCGTTCCAAACGTTACGCGAATAACCCTCGCGCATTATTGATAATAGCGAGGATAGCTTTTCAACATCATCGGCAACTTGTCCTATTTGATTAAGCACTACTTCTATGTTGTCGGTTAGCGTTATGTCATATTGCGGCAAAACGCCTTGCTCGTATTTGATTGTAAGTTGCTTTACGTACAGTTCAAGCGGTTGTGCTATGTCTCCAAAAGCAAAATGCACAATCGCATTTGGCTTAATCTGTGAAAGGATAGCCGTATGTGTTGCCAAGAAATACTCGTCAAACTTTAATGGATAATCGTAATAATGCACGTTGTTTTCAAGCATATACGATTTCGTTTCAGCGTCAAGCGTTTCTTCGGCATTCGTAATATATTCAACGGGTAAGGAAATCCCCAACACCACGAACTTGTCACCTTGATACGGCTTTTGGTACACGTTAGGCATTATTGTTCCAAAGGTTTTGTTGTCCTTTTGCACAATAAGGCTTATTGCCGTTTGGCTACTATCTGGGTATCGTTCTCCATTTCTTACGTGTCCGTCGCCACTTGTGGTATGAATAACGGGGTCAAACGTTCCATCATCCTTGTAGAAATTACGCTTATAGTCTTCCCAATCCACTTGCACATTGAACGTACACCCCATGCAAGCACCAGAACGCATATTGATAGACATTTCCTCGGTTATCGAAGCACAAGCATATATATCAAACGGCAAGATAGGCAAATCCAGTCTAAAGAAACTTTGCACGTAGTTACCCTCATCATCCATCGTGTCATCCCACGCATCTGCTGGTGTTAGGTCGGAATTTAACGGAACGGCATCCACAATTTCAACATTTTCACCACCAACGTTCATTTCAGGTTTAATATCCTCGAATTGGTGTATCTCGTAAGATGGTGCAGATGGGTCTATTTCGTTCACGTATGGATATTCTTGTGTTGCCACAGCATCGTAATAATCAACGATTTCGCCATTAGGGTTGTAGTTCGGGTTAAGTGGATTTACTTTCTTGTTTACCGTTTCCGAATACACAGTAGGCATAAGGTGCGTGCGTGTGAAAGGATGCTTGATAAGCCTTACCTTTTGACCGCCAACAATACCGTCGTAGATAGGATAAGACATTGCCTGTATCGTCTTACCTCCAACGGTAATCGTTTGCATTCCGCTTGCATTGTTTATCGTGTAATCCCATTCTTGATTACCAGTCCAAATGATTTGTGGGTAGCCATAAGGAATGTTGCTTTCACTACCATATCCGCTAATACGAGTTATAATCTTGTTGTTTCGCGGTGTACGGGAGTTGTTCTTTAATCCAAGACCTTTTCCCATTTGAAAAACAAACGGCGTGCTATTATTGCCTTGTGCGTAGATTTCGGTTGAAGGCAAACCGAACACTATCTTAAAACGTTTCCCATCTGAATATCCTTGTTCTCCGCTTTTTACAACGTCTATAACATAAGGGATTTCCCATGTGTCGTACCATGTTTTTAAAGCATCGGCAATAGTGTTGTTGCTAAACGATAAAACGCCGCTAAGAACACTATCCTTTTCGTTCGGGAAACGCGAACTTTTCTCTACAGTCCATTGTGTTTGTTGTAAGTTCTTATTTACCTTTGCAATGAAATCGTCTGGATAGCCAATCCAAGAAAACTCCTTGTTTTGCGACAAGTAGCGTTCTTGTTCCGTTGTTACCGCAACGTCGCTAAAAGGTATGTTGTTCAACACATACATTGGATGGTAGAACACGAAAGAGTATTTTGTCATTCCCTTTAGTTCGGAATTATCCGAAACCATACCCTCTCTTACTATCGTAGGTGGGCTTACAAGAACATATTTTACGGAGTCTTCGTTTTCGTCATTCGGGTTTCTTTTGAACATGATGTATTCGTGCATCGTAACATCAAGTGCGTTGTCTTTATAATAAACATCGCCAGTTATCTTGTCTCCAAGTGACATTACGACACTATCCACAACCGCTTTATGCAAGACAAGGTTGTGAAACGATGTTCCATCAGCGTTATATATGGGAAACGTTAAGTTACGTCCAAATGTATTTTGAGCCATCTTATCAATTTTACAAATGCAAAGATACAACAAAGAATCGAGAAAACCAAAGAAATCTTAAAGAATTTAGGAATTTTTGTTTTTTCAACGACCTTAGCCTCTTGATGGTTTATCTTTTCGGTCAAAGAATCGCACTTTGCTATGTATTGTCTCAGCGAATCACGTGCAAGGCGAAAAAGTGCGATTGAATCAAGCAATTGCTTTTCATATTCGCGGTTACGTGACACGGTTTCCTTTTCTTTGTGCCACGTTTCTTGCTTGATTACATTACCTTGGGCATCAACCGTCATAACGGTGGAATCGGACTTTTCTACCTTGCTCTTTGTTTCTACTTTTTCAGTTTCCTTTACGTCAGTCTTATGGGTAACATCAGTAGAGTCTTGCTTGACAATTTCGGTCTTTGCAGAATCAACCTTTACCTCGGTCTTTTCTTTTTCGTCTTTGATGACCTCTTTCTTTGTCGCACATGACATAAGGCACAAAATGAACACGGCCACAAGCAAATATACCATAGGTGTGCCACAACCATTATTCATCAATTGTTGTTGCCGCCACATTTCTGCATAGCGGAGTTTTTCATCAGTTGTTTGTTCCATAATCCTTATATGTTTTTGTATTCTTTTGTTAAACCTCAAACACCAACCTCTCAGGATAGCCTGTCTTGAAGTCATATTTATTTGTGATTCGGTTATTCTCATACGTCATTTCCTAATATAAAGTTTCCAGTGCCTGCATTGCCAAAAAGTGTACCACTTACCTTGTCATACATATAGCCCACTTGGCCTACACGGAAGGGGATATAATCCAATATCAATTCGCCATGTAATTTAACGGAAAATCGGCGAATGCGCATATTACTTACTTGTTTGGAATGTGCGGCAAATAAATGTATTTTTTCTACGTATTTATTATTAAAAGACCTTGTGTCTGCTGCTATAACTCTCCCATCAAGAGTGCATGATTGTTCTGTGTCAAATACCTTATATTGCACAATATGCCATTCATTGACAGGAATTACAACGGTATCCGTATAAGGTGTCGAGTTTGGAAGAAGTTGGCACTGTATTTTCCCAGTCGTACTATATTGTCTAACTAACAATGGCCTATTAATATTTCCAAAGATTGTGCCATACGATGTAAAACTATTAATGAGAAACTCACACTTAATGTCAAGACCTTCCTGAATAGGAACAAGTGTATTAATGGATATATTGTCGATGCCATTGCTCTCCAAATATTCCACTTCCGCACCATAAGGAAGACTTTTCTTCGCCATCCCCCTCCTCCTCATCAACAGCTCTATCATGCCCGTGCCTCCCATCCTGCGGGATAAGCCGCCGGCGAATAAGTGTTATATTCCATCAAGCTCACATAGTGCGTTCCCTCGAAAGTCACCTTGTCGCCTTTCATGTAGGCATCATGCGCTCCCGTAGGCTGCCGCCATACAGGCCACTCGTCAATGGTCACCTCGGTGAACAAAGAAACGCTCACGTCGGGAGTCCAATTATCTTGCACGGTATGCGCCTGCACCACCTTCCACAGTTTCCCGTCATACCAATACCGCTCTCCAACGCTAACCTGCTCTCCAATCTTGGAAGACCAAGTAGGATAAAGTGCAGCCACCGCAAGCGCATCCTCGTCCGAAAGGCTCTCGGTACTCTCGGCAAGCATCTTCTTAACGGCTTGGATAATCTCAAACTCGTCAGGCTCAGTCATAGGCTCTGGCGGAATCACGGGAGGAACATATTCCGCCCATCCAGCCGCCGCAATCTGCTCCACAGTCGGATTGCTTATCCATATACCATCGTTCGTCTGTATTGTCTTACAATCTGAGAAAACTTGTCGGTCTCCAATCATTTTATAGTACATCATATCTTGTCCTCCTATACTTCAATAATTACCGCTATGCCGTTCATAACACTCACCTCATAGCTCTTGGAAGCATTGATAGTAGGCGCACTTCCTCCGCTCCATCCCGTAATGCCAGCGGGCCATGTGATGGTAGGCGCAGTGTTTCCCGTAGAGAAGGTAAAGCACCATATCTTCACCTCCGTGTCACCGCTTGCCACGGCAGAGAAGGCAGGAATAGTCACACTTCCCGTCAAAGTACCCATCTGATACACCTTATTGGGGTCAAGCGAAGATGGGAGTGTAGAAGCATCTACCACAACCACCTTGTCTTCCTTCCCGCTGATGTCCTGATGTCGCGTGATGAAGCCTTGCTGTCCCACCCACGTTTCCGTGGCGTAGCCCGCGAGCGACGGTATAACGCCATCCTCTAAGTCGCTCGCTGGGATGCCCGTCGAGGGCTTGGAGTAAGTGCCCGTATTCTTCGTGAAACCCCAGCTTGCCACCGTCTGCTCCGTCACCGAAGCGGGAATCGGCGTGCTGGCAGGCAGTGCACCCACATCCCCTGCACCGAGCGTGATGTCGCCCGTGAGAGCCTTGCCGTTTACCTTGCGGGATGTCGGCACGAATGTCGAGGTGTCGGGAATCGTCGGCTTGTCTTCCAAGTCATTGTAAGACCCTGTATAGGCAACTGCCGCCAGTTTACTGTCGAACCAGCAGACGATGTGGGTGGTGGTGTCCTCTTCATTGCGAACACCAACAAAGCGCATCGCATAGATGTTCCCCTCAATAAATTTCGGAGACCACTGCTGGCTGGTGGTAGTATTAACGCCCGAAGTTACTGATAGCATTAAATTGGCAGCAGCCGTGAAAATGACAGTGCTGTGGGCGGCACCTGCCTCCGAAATGGCGTCGGTTACAAGATTAAGTATATTTACAGGATTCTTGAGCACGAGGTACGTGTTCCATTTTGCGTGCAGACCGAAGACGTTGTTTTCGTTGTTAATATATTCCCCGCTCATGCTGTCATCTCGAAGCCATTCCAAGAAATCTTCCTCCGTGCCTTCGTGCCCATGCTGAAGCCAAATTTCGTAGGCCGAAAAGCCGCGCATCACACTGAACACTGCACCCTCCAATGTGTATGTCTCCGCATCAAATTCAACGCCAGCTTCAATGCCAGCATCCGCAGTGGCATCGCAAATCTCGACAATGTCACGAACCATATAACGATAAGGATTTCCATCGGCATCATAACACTTTACGGTTAATTTGTATTGCCCAATGCTAATCTTACCACTATCTTCTATATGTGCAATATTGTCGTTTATGGTTGCCTCGTACTCAATCTTTCGATTGTAGTTGTTGGCAAGTTCCACGATACACCCTTTGGTAGCATCAGGGTAAAAGGGTTCTTCCCTTTCACTGGGTGCGCCCTCTTCTATCGTTCTTATCTTGATAGTAAGCGGTATGTCTAACTTTAAGACGTTACCGTAAACATGTTTTATCTTCATAACTATATATTCTTATATTCATTCTTTGCGTCAAAAGAAGGGCAAGCCTTGTTAGCAAAGTCACGATGACCATGTATCTTTGCATAGGGATATTTCTTGCGCAAATCCTTTAACAAAGAAAGCAAAGCGGCCTTTTGTGCATCTGTTCGCGTGTCCTTTGGCGACGTGCCGTCTGTCTTACACCCACCGATATAGCACACGCCAATGGAATGTGCGTTATGGTTCGTGCAATGTGCGCCCACCAAATTAACGTCACGGCCATTGTGTATGCTACCGTCACGATAAATCACATAGTGATAGCCGATGTCATTAAAGCCACGTTGTTTGTGCCATTTTGTGATGTCGGCCACCGTATAGTCACGGCCTTCGCGTGTTGCACTACAATGTACGATGATTTCATTGATGCGGCGCGAGGACGTTTTTAGTTTGTCAATATCACCAAGCAACTTAGCCCAAGTAGCATATCCGACGATACCGTCTGCCTTTAAGCCGTTCTTACGTTGGAAATCACGTACTGCCTCCTCTGTAATACGGCCAAAGATACCATCTTGTGCAAGGTGCAATGCGGCTTGCAATTGTTTTACTGCCGCACCTTGGCTACCCTTCTTGATTGTTTCCATCTTTTTCTATGTTTTGTGGTTCGTTATCGTCTTGTGTCGAAGCAAAGCTGTTGTCGTCAATATTCTCCATTAGACTAACTTTCTTGCGGTGCATACAGCCTGCCACACCGCATAGAAAAGGGGAAAGTACATCTATTCTTCTTCCAAGCCTTGAAATATCCCTCTTGTACTGTAAATCCAAGTTTGTCATACGTTCGTCCAACTCGGTATATTTCTGTCTCAATTCCCTGTTAGCCTTTCGTTCTTCGTCGCGTTCATCCTTATAGTGGTCGCGTTCATCACAAACTTCTTTCAAACGATTAAGAACATCTTCGTGCATCTGTTGATAGGCATCTTGCATGGATTTAAAGGCATCGGCCTCGACTTGCTTTGCCTCGCCGTTTGCCTTTCGCTTACTTGCCCTCCAATGCAAGAACCATCCCCCACCAAGAAAGACGGTTACAAGCGTATTGATAATATTGTAAATTTCCATATCCATAATCACCTCGCTTTCTTGTTAAGATAATCCAGTTTTAACCTTGTTATCTACGATTTCGTCGCTACGGTTTTCGCTAATATTCTTGGCTTTTTCCGCATTTTTTTGCATACCGTCCAAAGGAATAAGCGCACCACGTTCCCCTATGATACGCTCAACCTCGTCTGGTGCTGCATCAGGCGACTTTTCGATGACCGTTTTCATAGACAGCCATTGAGATTCCATAGACAAGTTCGTAATCTTGGTATTGTTGGTTTCCAATGACCAAGGCACGATTTCGGTAGCAATATGAAGTTTGGAATATTTGTCAACACCATTGTTTTCAAGGTCAAGCCCCTCTTGGTGCAAATACACCATGTCATTGACAAACTTTTTCCAATCCTTTGCATTTTGTGTTGCCAAAGCATAGTCATTCGACATAGCAAGTGCAATACCATTACCTCCACTATTGGTAGTTGTAATATCCTTTGGTGTAATGAAAGATGTGGACGAGAACAATGAAATTTTTTCCTCTAAAGTCTTTAGGTAATCATTCATCGTCGTAGGCTCTGGCATCTTCAACACCTCGGCAGATTGCTTTCCACCCGTTATGTCGCTTGAAAGGTTGATAATCAACGTAGAACTATCGCGCTTGAATGAATCGGCATCCATTTCACCTGTAAACACAAGAGCAAACGTACCAAAGCGTTTCAAGGCAATATTGTTGATATTTGCCATAAGTTCCCACATTTCGCATGAACTTTGTGCGTATTCCCAAGCAACCGTTTCGCGTCGGTGCAAAAGCGGACAACGTGAAAAGCCGTGTACTTCACTTTGAATATTCCACGTCTTGCCGTCATCGGATGGTGTGCAACGGTAATGGTTCTTGTTATCGTATGTATCAATAATCGTCTTGCCGTCAAGTTGATACACCAAAGAACGTGCAACCTCAAAGCCGTACTCGTCATAGTTTGGTACGATTTGATAGCCGTCACGATAACTATACGTTGTTACGACCGTCTTTTCCGTTTCCTTGTCAAAACTGAATAAAAGGCCACAGTTACCAAGTTTCTTACAAATGTTGATAGCACGTGCGAGCTGCCAGTCAAGATTGCGTTGCCCCCACTCGTCTTTAACTGTTTCAAATGGTTCTATACCGCCATTCTTGGTATCGTTCTTACCAAGGTTAAACAACAACGGATTAGACGTAAGAGAACGGACATGTGCGGCGTGAATCAACTTTTGGAACGAGCACGTTTGGGTCATATCCATCATGCCAAAGTTCAACGGCGTACCGTCGATTCTCACTTTGATGTGAGGGATTGACTCGTTCAACAAAATGTGATGCAAGTCTGGCTTGTATTCCGTAATGTAGCGGTCTTGCGAAATAGGCGTAAGTTCAAGGTTCGCAAAGCCAGTATCAAGGATTGTGTTATTCAAGATAGGCTCGCCCTCGTAACCATGAGGCACCATTTTGCCGCCACGTGTAAAAGGCTTCATTTTAACAAGCCGATTAGGGTCTTGGAGAAACCATTTTATGTCATGTAGTCTAATCATCGTTATATCGTACTTAAAATATTTAATATTTCACTTGCGTTACGTATCTTCTTACGGTGTATTCGTTGGTCAACGTAGTTTTCATTCGTCACGTTAAGCATCGCCAACATATCATCTGCTTGTAATTGCTTGCGGATTATTCCTGCGTCCTCTTTAAGCATTTTATGGCAATCGTAGATACTACCACCACAAAGCAATATGACGTTATCGAAAAGGTCTGGTGACATACCCTTTAGCAACGAGTGCATATCATCTTTGTTCATCATCATTATGCGTCCATTGGGCGTTTTCTTGAATTGGAATATACGGCTTTCAAAAATCATGTGCTTTAAGTAAGTCGTACCTCCCTCGCGTTTCATATTCTTATGATTGTAACGCGCATTGGCCAATTGCGGCTCGTAGTGAATCAAGCCAGATTGTATCATTTCCATTGTCACGTGTCCAGCCTCGTCTTTCAGCGTCCTAAATTGCGTCTTTCCACGATTAGACGGCGTTCCTGCACCGCTAAACAATATGGCACGTGGGAAACATTCTTTTAAGAAACCGAAACCTTGCACGTCGATAATCATTTCCTTTTCTTGTAGGTTGTGTTTATCGCGGAAATTCATTGCCATCATAACGGCCTCGCGGTTATTGTTATCCATCGAATAGCGAATATCGCGGCAAATCCATCCGTAATGTGACCACAACTCCCAATATTTGAAAGTAAGATTATCAAAACCAGTGGTGGCCATATCCATTGTCATGCGGCGTTTCAAAAGTTCGCTATCACGTGGAACGTCTTTAGGTCTAAACATTCTTTCAACGTCCATCTTTGAAAGTTCCACGTTCACAATGTCATCAATATTTTCTTCCTCGTCGTTAATCGAATAATTCCAATTAACTTGATAGGCAGATGCTGCGGTGGCACTATTAGCGGCCAAACCGCGATAACCTTTGTTCTTGGATAGCATTTTCTTGTTATCGCGCACATCAAACGTAAAGAAAGCCATCGAAAGGATGAAATCCTCGTATGTCATATCTGGGTCAACGGCCAAAAGCGAATCTATATGGTCTTTGCACTTTTCGTACACTTCGCGTTTTGTTCTACCCCAAACACACTTGTCAAGGTCTCCATTCGGCATACAAAAGAACATAACAACACCGTCCATCGACTTATCTACAGTACCGTCATCGTTAATCCAACCGCCACCGTGCTCGCCCTTTCCACACATCTTACGCATGAAACATTCGCGCTCGGGGTTTTGTGCCAAATATACTTGCGCCTTGCCGCTTGAATCACTACGCAAACGTGGAAAAAAAGCGGATATTGTGCGCCAAAGGAACTTATTGCACTCGTCAAAGATTAGTTTCTTTGTTTGCAAACCTTTGGCAATCTTATCAATAACAATAGGGTTCTCGTTGTCTAATTGTTGGAACTTTATCTCACTACCGTTGTAAAGTTTCATACCCATATCCGTTTGGTTACGGATAATTTCGCCTATCGGGTCATGCGGTTGTTTCTTTACTGAACGGTCAATAAGTGGGTACATTTTCTTTAGTGTGTCATTCACCTTACCTGCGCCCCAAAAGTCCGATACGTTACGCATAAAGCAAACTATCTTAGCGTTATCGTTCATAGCAAGGTGTTCTATTGGCGCATAATACAAAGCAACGGATTTGCCGCCACCAGTACCGCCAGTAAAGCACACGATGTCTGCGTTAGAACGGATAGCAAGTCGTTGATTGCCATCTTCCAACGGAGCCAGTACTATGTCGTTACGCTTTCTCGCCATACGCGAACCTATTTATATAATATATACAACTTAAACTAAAAGAAATTTCTTGTTGCAAAGGTACACATTGTTTCAATGTGTTTTTGACCACATATTTGAAAAGTATTTGAAAAATGAGGGTTTTCAAAGAGAAGACGTAAATACACGTTTTTTGAATATTATAAATTATAGTATCTTTGCACCAAACATTTTTGTTTATTTAAATTTTAAATAGTAGAAAACTATGACAAAAGAAGAGGCTTTACAGAAAGTAAACGACTATTGTAACGAGAAAAGTTACACCAACGCGACACTCACCGATGGTTTTAAAGACAAGTTTGCGGAACATCTTGCAAAGCGTTATCCAGACGCAGCAGCAGACGATGAAACGGCACTTGGTGACATGAAATTTGCGCTTAATTCCGCTTTTAGTGGTGCAAGCCTTATTATCACGGATAAGACCAAGGAATTTGAGACGAAAGAAAACGGCTACAAATCCCAAATCGCTGAGCTGGAAAAGAAAGTGCCAAAATCAAATCAAAAGCCCAACGAGGTTGTACTTCCTAAAGAGGTTCAAGACAAGTTGGATGCTTATGAAAAGTTCATGGACGGTGAAAAGAAAACCACCAAGTTCAAGAACATCATGGAATTGGCCAAGAAAGGTATCCGACAAAATCTGCATGCGTCGTTCGAGAAATTTGCGACGGATTATGATGTTAAGTTGGATAAAGAAGACAAGGAGCAAGCCGACGCACTTGTAACGCGCTTTAAGGAAATCTTTAAAGATTCCATTGGCGACATTGCACCGTTGGCACCTCAACAAACGCAAAAGCGCGACGAGGACTTCATTGCTTCGCTAAAGAAAGTGAAAGTTCAATAACATTTTAAATAACAAAAAATTATGGTTACGAATCTCCAATACTTTTTCGAGACCGCTAAGAAACTTCGCGGCGGTCGTTGGGTGTGGGTAAAGGATAGCAACGGCGAAAACCGTAACAATATCCTCCTTGGCGGTACTATCGCTAACCCCAACAAGGGATTTGG
>Ga0310691_10001200_pt1 | contig 41229 bp, 28 predicted proteins | sample 176DNAGHGlowgp2_FD_203887 | JGI IMG/M metagenome (GOLD analysis project Ga0310691, IMG submission 203887) | Sheep rumen microbial communities from Palmerston North, Manawatu-Wanganui, New Zealand - 1766 DNA GHGlow gp2 (v2) (version 2) | ecosystem: Host-associated > Mammals > Digestive system >... | reverse complement strand
GAAGGGGGATAAGCAAACGCAGTTTGCGCCTTCCCCTTCCCCTCTTGGGTTGTCACCCCCGTTTCGTGGGGAGAAATGACACATGGAATCGAATGGAGTAAATTGGGAGAAGTTATGCCCGCATATTTCAATTAATTTGAGTTTGCCTACATAAGGACAGTATGTTCAAGATACACATAGCACATCCGGCGGGCTTTAGATCAACGGCGGCCGGCCCTGCCGGCAAATTCCGATTTCTCTTAGTAACCGTATAAATTACAATGCCCCTAAACGCTTTGAAACGCTCAGGGGCAAAATTTCTTTATGAGTACCGCCCTTAACCCGGGGAGCTCATGTTTTATGCCATTTGTTCTGCGCCTGTATATTTGCGGCGGCGCACAACCATGGCGATCAGCGCGAAGAGGACTGCAAAGCCCGCCTCGATCATCATGCAGACAAGCAGCGTTTTTCCGTCATAGGCTGTTTTACCGCAGATGATTTCATTTGCCTTGACATACCAGTATGCGGGGAGAAATCTTGCGGCTGCGATGACGCCGCTGCCGAGCCACTCCATCGGGACAAAGATGCCGCACATGAAGCTCATGCCGAGGCCGAGAATCTGTGCCAGCAGATTCACAACGAGATCGCCCGGATGAAAGCTTGCGATCAGCACTGCAAGCGAGACCGAAATCATCGCGAACAGGAAGCTGTTGAGCATCACCAGCGCGGTTCTGCCGGTGAACATTCCGAACTGCGTAATGCCCGCAATGATAAACACAAGCCAGATTCCGACTACAAACAGCGCACTGCCGAGAATAATCTGAATCGTATAGGAGGTCGGGCGGACGCTGGAGCAGTTTGTCCGGTAGCGGATATTCTTTCTGCCGAGCGCCAGCAGCACCGGACACAGCACTTCGATCAGAACAGAGAGCAGAATATAAGGCAGATACCGGAAATAATCATCCAGAAGGGGCGGCAGATCGCTCTGCGCTTCTTCGGCATCGAAGTTCCGGAGCGTGACCTCGGTTTCTTCGCTCATCACATCCGCTGTCCGGCTGATTGCCGCGCTGAGCGGCTGCCCGCCCGCCTGATAGGCGCGGACCGTGCCGAGATACTCCGAGAGAAGCTGTTCCATCATCGCTTTTTCATAGTTGTCGTGCATATGATAATTCTCGAAAAGCCCGTCATATTCACCGGCACGCAGCTTTTCCGCATAGCCCTTTTTGATTGCCATGACATAGTGAATATCGCTGTTCATGCCCATGTAGAAAGTGTCCTTGATCTGATCGGTGTCCCGTTCGATATCCTTCAGATTGTGCTTCGTGCCGATGAATTCCCGGAGGGCACGGCTCTCGGGGGTGTCGTCGTCATCATAGACCACAACGCCGATCTTTGCACCGGAGAACACCTCTGTAACCTGAGTCTTCCCCGAATTCGTCATAACAATCGCAATTGCGAGAAAAATGCCGATATAGATGAATGCAGTCGAGATTTTGCTCCGCATGACCTTGAGAAACACCTTAAAGACTTGCATATTTCTTCCTCCTTGTCATGATGAATCCGAGCACGATCAGCACGGTGCTCATGACGATCATCGAAATGACTGCGATGCCGTAGCGGTGATAGTCGCTGTCAATATTGAGGTAGTAGAGGCTGTCGGTAATAAGCGCCGCCGGGTTGATGTGATTGAACCACGGCGCATGGCGGGCAATGACGGCTTTCATATTGCCGACCATCAGTCCGCTGCAAAAGCAGCAGAACATCGACACACCGAAGCAGATGCTGGTCTTTGTGCCGGTCTGGAATCTGCCGATTGAGCCGATGCAGAATCCGAAGGCAAGCCCCAGAATTCCGCCGAGTACGGAGGTCAGGTAGATCAGCGCGAGATTGCCGCCGAAGCGGATGCCGAGAATGAAATGCAGGAAGCTGACAGAGATCACCATGCAGAACGTCTGCACGACGATACTGCCGAGCAGGCAGGCGGCGATGCTGATGGATTTCGGGGTCGGTGAGCAGCATTTTCTTGCGCCGAGCTTCGAGAGATTGCCCTGATTCTGAATGGTGATGTGCAGACCGGTCAGCGAACCGTACATCGCAACCATTGCAAGCAGATTCGTGAAATACTGCACCATATAATCGGTGTTGCCCTTTGTCAGCGGGATTTCCGTGACAGGGTGCAGCTCTGCGCGCATACTCTCCGCAGCCTGCTGCACTGCGGCGGGGTTTTCGGCGGCACAGTCCATAATCACGCTGCGGTTTACATTGTACTGTTCCGCAAAGCTGCGGAGCATGGTCTGTGCGAGTCCTTCCTCGGTGACGGTCAGCTTCAGTCTGCCGTCCGCATTCAGGATGCCCGTAACCTTGCCGTCCTTCAAAAGCCGGTCGGCTTCTTCTGCGCTGACATACTGCACCTTCAGCATGGCATCATCGCCCTGCGACAAGGTGTCAAGTATCTGATGCAGTGCATCATCTGCCCCCTGCTCCTCGACAACGGCACAGGGGATTGCGGAGAAGGAATCGACCTTTTCATAGATGCTGCCGAATGCGATCTTGAACACCGTTCCGAGGAACATCGGGAACAGAATCAGCCAGATAATCAGATCCTTGACCCGCAGGCTCGACAGCAGTTCGTATTTCAGATTGTGCAGAAACATCTCAGTCCTCCTTATCCCGGAGCGTTTTTCCCGTAATTTCGAGGAATACATCGTTCAGCGTCGGCAGCTCCGAATACACGCGTCCGAAGCTCAGGTCGTTCTCCCGCAGAACATCGAGAATCCGGATCAGATTGTGCTTTCCGCCGGAGCAGCGGACAGTCAGGCTTGCGTCCTTGTATTCGGTCTCATAAACGTGCGGCAGCCTGCCGATTGCATCGCGGACCGCATCCGGCAGATCCAGAATCTCAATGGTGACGGTCTCGGTGTTTTTAATCATGCGCTTGAGCTCGTCCTTTGTGCCCTCTGCAATCTTCTTGCCCTTGTCCATGATGACGATATGCGTGCAGAGCTGCTCGACCTCCTCCATGTAATGCGAGGTGTAGATGACGGTTGCGCCGCTGCGGTTGAGCTCTGCGATGCCCTCAAGAATCTTGTTCCGGCTCTGCGGATCGACGGCGACCGTCGGCTCATCAAGAATGATGAGCTTCGGCTTGTGTGCGATGCCGCAGGCAATATTCAGCCGGCGAAGCAGACCTCCGGAGAGCTTTTTCGGACGGAATTTGACGAAATCCTCCAGCCCGACAAACCGGATTGCCTCCTCGACATACTGCTTGCGTGTTTTCTTATCGGGGATGTATAAGCCGCAGAAGTAGTCGATATTCTCGTAGACCGTGAGCTCGTCAAATACCGCGACATCCTGCATAATAATGCCGATCTGCTGCTTGATATCGTAGGCAGTCGGGGACATTTTCTTGCCGAAAATCTCAATCTCGCCCTTGTCATAAGCGAGCAGTGACAGCAGGCAGTTGATCGTCGTTGTCTTGCCGGAGCCGTTCGGCCCGAGCAGACCGAAAATTTCGCCTGCCTGAATCTCAAGGCTGAAATGATCGAGCGCGATCAGATCGCCGTACCGTTTTACCATGTTTTCGAGCTTTACAACTGTTTCTGCCATTGTGATACTCCTTTCGCATTGCGGCTGCTTCCGTGTTCTGATATGATTATAGCAGAAACCGCTGTCAGATTTCCAGTGTCGCGAATCAGTTTCGCATATGACAAATGTCACATTCGGCGGCAGTATTCCACACAGATTCCACATTTCCCCGCCGATCATTCCACAAAGCGCTCATACTGCGCACAAACAGCCGCGCTATAATAAGACCATAGAAACAACACAAACCCACAACCGATTTGAAAGGATGTTTGATTATGAAAAAGATGTTTGGCATTTCGGCAGTTATGGCAATGATCCTTGCAGCAAATCTGACGGGCTGCGGCAAAGCACAGACAACTGCAACCACAGCGGAGAACAACGCTTCATCCGCGGCACAGGAGGAAATCAATACAGGTTCTGAGAGCGCAAAGACGGTTTCTGATGATAACAGCAACTCCGCACCGGAGGCTGTATCACTCTCGCAGAGCACACAGTCTGCATCACAGGATACTGCATCGGACAGCGAGCTCTTTACAAAGCGCGATCTCGCACAGACTGCCGACCTGAGTGCGGCAAAGCAGATCACGGTTTCCGACGGTGAGACAATCGACATCACCGAGGAGGGCGTTTATGTCATCAGCGGCTCTGCGGCAAACTGTACGATCCGCGTAAATGCGGATGACAGCGCGAAGGTTCAGCTTGTGCTGGACGGCGTCAGCATTACAAACAGCGATTTCCCGGCAATTTACGTTCTTTCCGCAGACAAGGTGTTCATCACTACGACGGACAGCGAAAACACCCTGACCGTCAGCGGACAGTTCCGCGCAGACGGTGAGACCAATACCGATGCCGTGATCTTCTCGAAGGACGACCTGACCCTCAACGGCACCGGCACGCTGAATGTCACCTCGCAGTACGGCAACGGCATCACCTGCAAGGATGATATGAAAATCACCGGCGGCACTTACAATGTCAAAGCCGCACTCGATAGCTTTGAAGCAAACGACAGCATCTCCGTTTACGACGGCATATTCAATATCTCTACCGAAAAGGACGGCTTCCACTGCGAAAACGATGAAGCTGAGGGCACGATTACCATTCTCGGCGGCTCTTATACGATCAGCGGCGGCAGCGACGGGATGCAGGCGAGTGCGCTGCTTCAGATCGACGGCGGCACATTCAATATCAACGCGGCAGAAGGCCTTGAGGCAACCTATGTGCTGATTAACGACGGCAGCATCAATATCTATGCGACCGACGACGGCATCAACGCCTCGGCAAGCACCAATGCGTATGAAACCGCAGTCGAGATCAACGGCGGCGAGCTGACGGTCGAGGTCGGACAGGGCGACACCGATGCGATCGACTCCAACGGCTCAATCTACGTCAACGGCGGCACAATCAATATTACCGCGCAGATGTCCTCCTTCGATTATGACAAGACGGCGGAATTCAACGGCGGCACCATTATCATCAACGGCACAGAGGTTTCTGAGATTCCGCAGAGCATGATGGGCGGCGGAATGCGCGGCGGCATGGGCGGTCAGCGCGGCGGCATGAACGGCGGCATGAACGGCGGTATCGGCGGCGGCAGAGGCAGAATGACATTCTGAACCGCCCGGGACAGGTCAGGTCTGTGCAGGATCTGACCTGTCCCGCTTTACAATCCGGCGTTTTTCGTGTATAATGATGACAGGAAAATAATCTGCGGAGGTGCAAAATGGCAAATATTCTGATTGCGGACGATGAACCGAATATTGCGGCTCTGATCCGCCGCTATGCGGAGCGGGAGGGCTATGCGGTGACGGCGGTATCCGACGGCAGACAGGCGATTGAAGCCTGCCGGGAACAGGAATTTGACGTCATTGTGATGGATGTGATGATGCCGGATACGGACGGCTTTACCGCCTGCAAGAAGATCCGGGAGTTTTCTCAGACGCCGGTCATCATGCTCTCTGCAAGAGGCACCGAATACGACAAGCTCTATGGTTTTGACGTCGGTGTGGATGACTATGTAACAAAACCGTTTTCGCCGATGGAGCTCATGGCGCGGATTAAGGTTGCAATCCGGCGCGGAACGCCGCAGGATCCGCCGCAGAAGGCGCAGAATCTCACCGCCGGCGGAATCGTCATCGACCTGCCCGGAATGCGGGTCACGGTGGACGGCGCGCAGATTGAGCTGACTGCGAAGGAATTTGCGCTGCTGCAATATCTCGTCGAAAACCGCAATATCGTGCTTTCCCGTGAGCAGATTCTGCACGCGGTCTGGGGCTATGACGATCTCACCGCCGACCGTACCGTAGACTGGCAGATCAAGCTGCTGCGGAGCAAGCTCGGCGAATACCGCGACTGCATCAGAACAATCCGAGGGGTGGGATATAAATTTGAAGCATAAAACCGGATCCTTTCAAAGAAAGCTCCTGACCTATTTTATCCTGTTTACCGCTGTGATTTTCACCGTTTTATGGCTGCTGCAAACGGTTTTTCTTCAGCGGTTTTATGACGGCATGATTATCCGGAATACGGAAGCCGCTGCGGAGAAAATCGCATCCCGCAGCGGAGAGAGCGGCTTCACCGATACCATTGACCGGATCTCCCGCGAGAATTCCGTTCTTGTGTTTGTCACCGATTCAGACGGCGAGCTGCTGTATAGCTCCGATGAATTCCGGAAAATGCAGCGCGGACAGGATGAACGGGGGATGCACGGAGATAAATTACTGCGGGATGACCGCGTACATTACAGGGAGCTGCCGGAGAATTACGGCGAATTCCTGCAAGCGCTGAAGGATTCGGAGGACGGAACGGCATCGCTCCGAACCGAGGAGCTCTATGTCTGCGGCAGATACATCCGCTTTGAGGGCGAGGAAGCCGTTTTGTATATCGGGACAACGCTCGGTGCGGTCGGCTCGGCTGCCCGCGTCATCCGGACGCAGCTTCTCTGGGTGACGCTGCTCTCGGTCGCGGTCGGGTTTGTGCTCGCATGGTTCCTCTCGCGCAGCTTTGCTAAACCGATCGCACAGCTCAATGAAAAAGCGCACCGGCTCGGCGGTGAGGAACAGGATGCACCGTTTTCCGAGGGGTTCTGCACCGAGCTCGACGAGCTGAACGGAACGCTGGACAAAACAGCGGAGAAACTGCGGCAGAATAAGGAATTTCAGAACGAATTTCTCGCCAATGTTTCCCATGATCTCCGCACGCCGCTGACCATGATAAAGGGATATGCCGAAATGATCCGCGATTTTTCCCGGGAAGATGCAGCGCAGTGTGCGGCGGATGTTGCCGTTATTGTCGATGAGACCGATCGCCTGACCGCGCTCGTCAACGAGATTCTCGAATATTCCGAATTGCAGATGAGCGACCGTGAGCCGCTCAGTGAGGTGTGCGATCTCAGCAGAATCGTCAGCGCGGTGACAGACAGCTTCGAGATGCTCTATGCAAAGGACGGGTTCACGTTTTCGCGGGAGATTGCAGAAGATGTCCGGATTACCGGAAGCGCCTCCCGGCTGCAAAGAGCGGTGTTCAATCTGCTCGATAACGCAGTCCGCCATGCCGGAGAAGATCACTGGGTCGGCGTGACGCTCAAGGCGGATGCGGCATCTGCTGCGGTTGAGATAGCCGATCACGGAAGCGGCATCGCAAAGGAGAATCTGGAGCGCATCTGGGAGAAATACTATACTAACCGCCAGCGCCGCGGAAAAGGCGTATCGGGGCTTGGGCTTGCGATTGTCCGCCGGACGGTCACACAGCACGGCGGCACCTGCGAGGTGCGCTCAGAGCCCGGAAAGGGCAGCACCTTCCGAATCGAATTACCGCTGATTTCAGTGTAAAAAAACGCCGTCTGCGATATGTTTCGCAGGCGGCGTCAGTCTGTCGGGAAACTGCATTAGAATCATGAATAAAGTTTTGATCAAACTTTTTCAAAAGTTTGCGGGGTCAAGGGGCAGCGCCCCTTGCCGTGCTCCGCAGAGCACGGAACCCTCTTATTTGCGTTCAAAAGCGCTAAAGATAGGGGTTTGGGGGAAGGAAAACAAGAGTTTTCCTTCCCCCATTTATTTATCACATATTCATCTTTTTCAGTATCTGTATTTTGAGAAGAAGGACTTTACCGACAGACTGAAACGCCGTCTGCGATATGTTTCGCAGGCGGCGCTTTGCATTTTGTTTCAGGTTGTCAGCCCGATGCTCAGCAGCTTTTTCTCAATCCGCAGCGTCACCAGCAGGAAGTACGCATCGTCGGCGTCCGAGAGTGTGCTCTCGTCAATCCCGTCCATTTTATCGTTCCATTCCGCAAGCTGATTCATCATATCCATGTAATCGCCCAGCATATTTCCGGCATCTGCGCCGTCGGCGGTGTACTTCTTCATGAAGTCGATGTACTTGTCATAAAATGCCTCATATGCATCCATCGTCTTCCTGAATTCCGGTGTGACAAGCGAATAGTCGCCGTCCGTGACCATTTTCCGGATATCAGAGCCGCTGATTTCCGGCTTTGTGCCGGCTTTTTCTGTTTCATCCGGTTCTGCGGCAGGGGACTGCGTTTCGACAGTCGTTTCAGTCGTGGTTTTGACCGTGGCTTTCGTTGTAGTCTGTGCGGCGGATTCCGTTGCAGCAGGCTCCGGTGCAGCGGGCAGCTCCCGCGTATCATCGCCGCCCTTCGGTGCCGCAAGCGCGATGACCAGATACAGCACCCATGCCCCCGCGATGATCCCGTACTTCACCTTATTGTCCAGCCTGCGGCTCCGCAGCAGCAGAATCGTCAGCGGAAGCGGGAAAATCAGCAGCCAGCCGAGAATCCATAGCCATGTCCGGCGCTTTCCCTGCGGGGCGGACGGCTCATTCTCATAGAAATTCGGTTCCGGATACGGTGTTTTCATAGCATTCCCTCCGTTTCGTTTATTGTGCAGTTCTGTTCTGCAATACCAGTATAGCATATTGCAAATCCGTTTTATAAAAATAGATTCCGAATCGAAAAGCAGCTTCTATCCGCCAAAAAGTTCCATTGATAAATCATCGAAAACCGCTTACAATACTATCACGGCAGCAAAAACGAAACGGCGCTCCATCGAACGGGCAGCGCCTTTCAGAACGCTGCCCGCATGAACTATCACCAAAAAAGTAAGGAGAGAATCACAATGAAGGGTGAAATGACACAGAAGGGCAAGGAAGCCCTCGAACGGTTCAAGATGGAGTCCGCAAACGAGGTCGGCGTGACCCTGAGCAATGGCTATAACGGCGACCTGACCTCCCGTCAGGCTGGCTCGATCGGCGGCCAGATGGTCAACATGATGTGTCCGGAACAACAATTTGAGTTCATCCGCAGCGATGTCAAATCGCAGATGCATACAAGGATTCTGAACTATTCGGTGCAGGTCGGGATCTGAGCTGCAGAATCATATCGCAATGTACACGCAACTTATGGATTTTTATGGTTATGATCCGAAGATTGTCTCCGTGTCAGCTATTGTTCAGCGAAGGACGAAGATACTTCCTTCGGCTTTTCAGCAGCTGTTCCATAGGTTCAATGCATCCTTCTCTCAGACTCGTTTCTTTCACGGTTACAGGCTCTATGCTGTGGACGGTTCCGATATTCATATTCCCACGAATCGTGATGATTACAGTACACATTACAACGCAAATACTGATTCAACCGGTTATAATCTGATTCATCTGAATGCCCTGTATGATCTGATGAATCGCAGATATATGGATGCCATTTTACAGGACAGCCGCAGCGAAAACAAGCATTCTGCTCTGATTGACATGGCAAAGAATCTCAAGTACAACTCAATTATCGTTGCCGACAGAGGCTATGAATCATATAATACGATTGCGCACCTTGAAATATGTAATTCGAATCAGGACGACTTCCGGAATCGCACAGAAATTCAATATACCTTCTGATGAAGAAACGGACTTTCATTCTGATATTTTGCTTACAAGAAGACAGACGAACGAAGTAAAGTCAAATCCAGATCGTTACCGTTTCCTTGTTTCATCCACAACTTTCGACTTTCTTCCAAAAGGATCAAAAGGAACTTATCCGCTGAAATTCCGTATTATTAGGATCAAAATATCTGAAGGCTTGTACGAAACACTGATTACCAATCTGCCGGATCATGAATTCTCTGCCGAAGACATCAAGACAATCTACAAAATGCGCTGGTGCATCGAAAACTCTTTCAGGGAATTGAAATATCATATTGGTCTGATTGCTTTTCATTCAAAGAAAAAGGAATGCGTGATACAGGAAATCTTTGCAAGCCTGATCATGTATAACTTTTCAATGTTGATTACGGAGAATCTTTCTGCGGATGATGATAAGCAGAATACTTACCGCTATAAAACCAATTATGCAGTTGCTATATACGCCTGTTTGAAATTCTATCGTTCGGATCATGCAAATCCTTCTGTCTTAGAAGAGCTGATCATCAGAAACAAGTGTCCTGTCAGACCAGATCGTGTTGCCGAAAGAAAAACTCGATCTCATTCGGCTGTCTGCTTTATTTACAGACTATCATAAGCCGTAGGCGTGATCTATCAAATCTTAAAACACGCCCTCCCTGCGGATGGCGACAGCAAATCTGCAATATACAGTGCGGATAAACATGCCGCACATGCAGCAGATTTGACAATCATCCGTTTTTTATCCCGATGGATCCGTCGGCAAATGAGCAAAAAGGATGCGAAAACCGGTGCGAATCCTCCTGCGTTTTCATGTGCACTTCAGTTTCGCACTATAAAATCATCGGCTGGTCGACTGCCAGCGTCTCCTTGGCGCCGTGATGCTCTGCCTTGGCGCGCTGACTATCATTCAGATAATAAAACAGCAGTGAATCCTGCTCCGCATCAATCTCTTTCAGCAGACGCTCTTTCAAAACTCGCCACTGTGCCGCATCTGCAGACATTCAAATACGGAATTCTGCACACGCATACCGTAATTGACACAGAGCTTTGCAACCTTCCGAAGCCGCTTTCTGCCGGCTGCATCGGCTGTACTGACATCGTATGTTATTAGAATAAACATGCTCTCACTTCCATAAAAAAGTGGGATACGCATCCAGCTCGCCGCGCAAGCAGCAATGCCTGCACATGCGGCAGCATGCCCCACTGCACTTTTTCCTCCAGAAACAGATTTCATAAATGAGATTGAAGACAGGTCTAAATAGACTCCAGCTGCTCATAAATCAGTACACTCTTTTGGATAATGCCTGATGGTGCTTTGCATAAAATGATGCATGTTCTGAAGAAAAATATTGACATGTATGCAAAAAAGTGATACAATATAAAATGAAGTACATATTTTATCACGATACAGCATGAATTTGCGTCGAAATAGCTGCAAGTTGTAAAAATATTTCAGCACGTTGGCAATTCACCGGAAACAACGATCGCTGCGTGGTGTGGATGTTGAATTACGTGGGAGCGGAATGCGTTATGAAAAAAACTTTTGTCATTATTGTTAACGTGTTCATCATGATCGCCATGCTGATTTTTGTCGTTCTGAATTCCAACGTTCAGAGCAAAGAAACAGCCCAAAGACAGATAGAACATTTTGAAAACACCACCATTGCGATGGAACGTGTCACCGAGAATTATCTGGAGGGTGAACAGCGCATCTGCGATGTATGGGCACGTTATATCAACAGCAGGGACATGACCATTGAGGAAGCCGTTTCCTTCATCCGGATTTCTCATGTGCTGCCGAACGCTTCAGCGCATATTGTGTATCTTGATACGCTGTCCGGGCTGTCTACAAAAGCAAGGCGGGATGCTTTTGACGATTATACTGTTTCTTATCAGCAGATGGATTTTCTCAATAATGTGAGCTGGATTTCTGATATAGGGGAATCCATTAATATATCCCGTGCGTATACCAATCCGGTCAACGGCGAACAGTCTCTGGCCTTCTGTAATCTCATCACCCTTCAAAATCCGGAAAACGGCAAGCCTCGGAACGCCGTATTGCTGCGTGTGCTGCCGATCTCGGAATTGGAGCAGAAATGGATTTTCCCGCAGGAAGAGTATGAAAACGCCGAGCTTTCCATGATTGATGCTGACGGCAATTATATCATCAAGGATCATTCTTTCAAAAATTCCAATTTCTTTGAGTTTTACAGATCCTACAACACGGTCGATTCTGCTGCTTCACAGATACTCTTTGAAAAGATCACTTCTTCAACCGGTTCCTTCTCGATGCATAATTCCCGCGGTGAGGAATGTATCCTCGCATATACTCCGGTTGATGCGAAGGCTGAATGGGCGCTTCTCAGCTTTATGCCAATGAAGGAACTGCGTGTCAATACCGAAAACTGGCTGCTGGTCTGCATTGTTTCTGCAGGTCTTCTGATCCTGTTTGTATTTGATCTGGCGGTCATGCTTTTGTTTAATCAGAAACTTCATGCTGCGGCAAGAGAAGCAGCAGCGGCGAACAAAGCTAAAACTGATTTTCTATCAACGATGTCTCATGATATCCGTACGCCGATGAACGCGATCATTGGGCTTACAACGATCATGAAAAAGAATCTCGACGATACGGAATCTGTCAGGGATAATTTGCAGAAAATCACACTTGCGAGCAATCATCTGCTCACTCTGATTAATGATATCCTCGATATTTCAAAGGTTGAGAGCGGAAAAATGCATCTCAATCCGCAGACAGTCTCCATCGTTGAGACTGCGGAAAACCTCGTGAATATTTCCCAGCCGATGATCAAGGAAAAGGATATCAAGTTCTGTTTTCGCATCAGTCGGGTGGAAACAGAGTATCTCTATGCTGATCAGCTTCGGCTGAATCAGATCTGTATCAACATCCTTTCCAATGCTATCAAATACACGGAACCCGGCGGACAGGTCAGTGTGGTTATGTGTGAGGATGAGAGCCCGAAGCCCGGATGCGTACGGCTGACTTATCAAGTATCAGATACCGGCATCGGCATGAGTCCGGAGTATATGGAAAGTATGTATCAACCGTTTTCACGTCAGACAGACAGTCGAGTGAACAGCATTCAGGGAACCGGACTTGGACTTGCTATCACAAAACAAATGGTCGATCTGATGGAAGGTACCATCGACTGCCGGAGTGAATTGGGGAAAGGAACGACATTTACCGTAGTTCTGGATATCCCCGCAGCGGAACGTCAAAGAGAAGATATGATGCTTGATTCGATGGACGTTCTGATTGTTGACGATGATCCGATCTTGCTGGAAACCACAGCCGATACACTCAGATCTCTCGGCGCAACAGCCGACTGTGCGGGATGCGCGGCGGAAGCGCTCGAAATGATAAAGCGTCAGCACGAAAAAGGACGGGATTACAGCATTGTGATACTCGACTGGAAGATGCCCGGTATCGACGGCATTGAAACAACTCGCCGGATTCGAGCGGAAGCTGCAACAAATATTCCCATTCTGTTGATTTCTGCTTATGACAGGACGGATATTGAAAGTGAGGCAAAGAAAGCAGGGGCCAACGCTTTCATCAGCAAGCCTTTGTTCCGTTCTACACTTTATGACACGATCAATAAGCTTCTCGGAACCGGTGCAAAGCCCGTTGAGTCGGAAAATGACGATTCTGATCTGCAGGGGATGCATATTCTGATCGCGGAGGATTTTGATGTCAACTGGGAGATTATTTCAGCCCTCCTCGGTATGTACGGAATCACGACCGAACGCGCAGAAAACGGTCTCATCTGTGTGGAAAAAATGAAATCGGCAGCCGAAGGAAGCTATGATCTGATCTTTATGGATATCCAGATGCCGGAGATGAACGGACTTGATGCAACAAAGAATATCCGCAGGCTGGATAATCCGTGGGCTGCGTCCATCCCGATCATTGCCATGACGGCGGATGCGTTTTCGGAAAATATCACCGCGTGTCTGAACGCCGGTATGAACGGACATATTTCTAAACCAGTGGACATTAAGCTTGTCATCAAAGAAATTCGCAGGATCAAGGAGGAAAAGATGGTATGAAAAAGCTGTTCTGCATCGTTTTAGTTACCATAATGCTCGTATCAATGACCGCTTGTGGCAGAAAAACAGATGTTGAATCTGCCGCAGAATTTCAGCCGTATCTCGATCAAAACACTACTTGCAGTCTTACTGTAGCCGGAAGCTATGATAACTTTGAAGCCTTGGAAACAGAGTTTGAACGATTCAATGAAATATATCCGAATGTGCAGCTCAGCTATTTAAAGCTGGATGATTATAATAATACAATAGCCATGGCACTGGAAGGAAACGACCAGCCCAATATTTTCTTCTCCTTTACCTGGATGAATGGAAATTCCAAATATGATTCACTGTTTGACCATGCGGAAGATCTTTCTGACCCGGCGCTGTCGCTGAATCTGAACTGCATTCGCGCCAGTCTGGTTAACCATGATGACAAAGGGCGTGTGTTGATGGCACCGGTATTTGCCAGAACTCATGGGATGCTGGTGAACACCGATTTGTTCCGGAAAGAAGGCCTCAGCGTTCCTGAGACATGGACAGAGCTGCTGGACGTTTGCGGATCATTCCGCAGTAAGGGTTACGCCAGCCCTATGATGGGTTACAGCCTCGGTGCCTCCAGCTCTTTTATGAACACGATTGCGTATCCGCTTTTTGCAGCTGCACTTGCATCCAACCCGGAAGCGCTTGCGCTTGCCAATGAATTGGATCCTGCGGCAGGAGAATATATGCGTCCTGCACTGGAAACGGTAGAGCAGCTGATCTGGAACGAATGTATTGATCTTGATGCGTGTGATGAGATCGAAGACAATTATACTCAGGTGATCCTGCGCTTTTTTGAAGGCGATGTGCCGATGATGATCTGCACAGGGGATACCGTATCCGGAACCAGGAAACGTGAAACCCAGTCGGAGGCGTTTAGCAGTGCGCCGTTTGAATATAAGTTTTATCCGATTCCACTGACAGATGACGGCGGATACTTTATTGACAGTCCTTCCGTGGAGTTCTCCGTTAATAAAAAATGCGAGAATCTGGATATGACAAATGAGTTGATGCGATTTCTGATTACAAATGCAGAACTGAATCGTATGGCTTCCCAGAAGCGTCTGGTAACGCCTTCTACGGATCTTTCCTTTGATTCAGTTTACGCACCTTTCGCTCAGGTATCATCCGATCGTATCATATCTCCGGAAGTGCTTGGCATAAAGGATCCGCTCACGGTTCAGATTCGTGCTGCGGCATTCCAGGTTGGCAGAGGGGAGATAACCGTGGATGAAGCTGTTGCAATGTATGGAAGCTTTTCGTAGAAAGGAGAATCGGTTATGACTTCAAAAAACTCTTTCAGAATATCCGAAGAAAGAAAACGCATATTGCTTGTCGAGGACGATTTTGTCAATCAGGAAACGCTGAAGGCAACGCTCGGCGCTATATATGAAATTGTGATTGCGGAAACAGGAGAGGAGGCACTGGAGATTATTCATGCGCAGCATGAAACGCTCAGTGTCGTCCTGCTTGATCTCATTCTTCCCGGTATTAAGGGGATCGATGTGCTTGAAAGGGTAAAAAATGATCCCGAATATTCCCGTCTTCCCGTCATCGTGATGACATCAGATAATGAAGCAGAGGTGGAGTGTCTAACACTTGGTGCAATAGATTTTATACCCAAGCCGTACCCGGCCTCCAAAGTGATTCTCGCCCGCATACTGCGAACGATAGAGCTGTCCGAAGATCGGGAGACCCTCCGTCTGACAGAGCGAGATCAGCTGACCGGACTTTATAACAAGGATTTTTTCTACCGCTATGTCGCGCAGCTTGATCTCTATCACAAAGATGTCCCGACGGATGCGATTGTATTTGATGTCAATCATTTTCACACATACAACGACCGTTACGGAAAAAAACGAGGAGATGAGATCCTGAAGCGCATTGCAAACAACGCCATGGCTTATGTCAATGAAGCCGGCGGTATCGTTTGCCGAAGCACAGCAGACACCTTTATGCTGTACTGCATACATATTGACGATTATAAAGCACTGCTTGCCCGTCTGTCCGCCCGTCTGGACGATGACAGCAGCGTCGACGAAAATCTTGTCCGTCTTAGAATGGGTGTCTATGTCAAGGCGGATAAAACTGTTGACATAGAACGCAGATTTGACCGTGCAAAAATGGCGGCGGATACCGCCCGCGATCATCTTACCGCTCCAATCGGACTCTTTGATCATTCGATGCGCGAAGCGGAGATCCTTGAAGAACAGCTGATCGACGGGTTTCACACGGCGATCCGCGAAAAGCAGTTTGTGGTCTTCTATCAGCCGAAATATGACATAAGACAGGACGTTCCGGTTTTAAGCAGCGCTGAAGCGCTGGTGCGCTGGAAGCATCCGGCGCTTGGACTTGTAAGCCCCGGTGTGTTTATTCCGCTGTTTGAAAAAAACGGGTTGATTCAGGAGCTGGATCACTACGTCTGGTCGCAGACAGCATCACAGATCAGGGATTGGAAAGAACGCTTAAATATTTCTCTGCCCGTCTCAGTAAACGTGTCACGCATTAACCTGTACGATTCGGAACTGACGGACAAACTCCTGAATATCACGGAAAGTAATAGATTAAACGCGCAAAACCTTTTGCTTGAGATAACTGAATCAGCGTATACGGAAAAAACCGATCAGATAATCACAAATGTAAAGAAACTGCGCAAGAACGGCTTTTATATTGAGATGGACGATTTCGGCTGCGGTTATTCTTCTTTGAGTATGCTGCTTGATATGCCCATTGATGCGCTGAAGCTGGATATACAGTTTATCCGCAGTGCGTTCAAAGAGCAGAAGGATACCAGACTCCTCGAAGCGATGATCGGGCTTGCAAAATCCTTTGAGGTACCGACCATTGCCGAGGGCGTGGAGACAGCAGAACAGTATGCCGAGCTGAAAGCGTTGGGCTGCAATATAATTCAGGGCTATTATTTCTCTCGTCCGCTCCCCGCAGATGACTTTGAAAAAATGATAATCAAAACGCTGAAAAAGGAGGTCGAGGAATGCTGACTGTTGAAAAACTTGAGGAATACGGCGCGGATACGAAGAAAGGTCTGTCGCGCTGCGCTGATAACGAAGCGTTGTATCTTCGTCTTGTTAGTATCACCATACAGGAGATTTCCTCCGGTGCGCTCGGAGAAGCGCTTGAAACAGGTGATTTCGATAAAGCATACTATATCGCACATAAATTGAAAGGCGGTGTGAATAATCTGGCGCTCACGCCGGTTGCCGGTCCGTTGTGCGAGCTGACTGAACTGCTTCGGAATAAATCATCAGGAGATTATGAAGCGCTTTACGCCGAGATTATCCGTAAAACGAATGCTCTTTTGGTGCTATAGAAAAGTAAGGGCAGACGCACAATGCGTATATATTAACACAGGTAATTTCCGGGTGAGGGTACATCGGGTAGAGGATATAGAGAAATTGCCGTCTGCATTGATCGCAGGCGGCTTTTTTAGTATGACGGGCATGCCGTCAGTCTGTGGTGAAAATCCACGAGGGGCGTAGTTGCCGACGAACCCCAAAGCGACTCCCAAGGTTTGTATCGTGAGGTGCAGGCGAGAAGAAGGGATAGCGAGTAAGGGTACTTGACGGTTACGGAGCGGGAGAAAAAGTCACTGAGAACACTGAAATGAAATAAAAAGACGGCTGTATAGGAATCGCCCTATACAGCCGCTTCTGTTGGTTACCAGTTCCGGTCTTCCTTTGCATTTCCGCTTGTCTGAACCGCATCGGCGAGCACGTCAATTTGCAGCGAATTCGCCTCGGTGAGCGCATATGCCGCATCGTTCAGCACAACACGCTCCAGCAGCATCGGTGTCAGATCACCGCTTAGCAGTGCCCCGCTGTAATAAAAGTACCCGCTGTCCGCATCATAAGTCCAGCCGTTCTCCTTCCAATCGTCATGGAGCTTCAGCGTAATGCTCCGGTCGCCGTCAGTGTAGACCAGTTCGGTTTCCTCCGCATTCATTGCAGGTGCGGTAAAATTGAATACACTGCCGCAGACATCCCCGTTCGCGTCAGTCCAGATCGGGACAAAGAACACGCGCAGCGCCTCCCCGTCACCGGTACGGGTATCTGCAATCTGAACCTGTTTGTCAACAGCGTGTGTCTCCGGATCAAGCGTCAGCGTTTTTTCAAGCTCGGAACTTTGCTCCTGATTCTCCTTGACCTGAATCTCGACATTGCCCGGTGCAAACGAATTCGTCCGCACCGTGCTCCGGTACACAATGGCATAAACAATCAGAGGAGCGACAAACAGAGCCGCTATTCCGGCAATCAGTGCTGTCTTCCTGTGTTTTCGTTTCATTCGCCGCCCCTCCTTTCTATGTTTTACTCCGCTTAATCTTATTTTCAGCATATGCCTGTGCGCTCAGATAAGCATACTCCGTCTCGGTATTGGTGAAGCTCGCGGTCGGCCGGTCGGTCAGTGTACTGCCGCTGTAATAGTCGATGTTTTTGTCAGTAACAACGACCTTGACGCTGTTTGCATCTGCCTCGCCTCCGTCTTCAAATCCGGCGTAAATATTGGATCCCGTCCAGAAATCGTAATCCACAGATGACCAGCTGCTGATCTCAGACACACGGTAAACGCCCTTTTGGGTTACCTTCACAGTCTGCCTGCCCTGCCAGATCGCCGCGGGGAATGCATAGGACTGATCGGTGCCGTATGTGACCGTCACCCTGTTTTCGGTGCTGTCAAACACATGATTCGTAAACGCATCAAGGTTGCCGGTATATGGGTAGGTCTCAAGTTCATGCTTGCAGTTCATCGTCACATAGAAGCTGTCGATGACCGCGTTCATCTCGGTATCATTCTCGGCGAACCGGTCTACCCTGAATACAAACTTCTGCTGCGGGTCGCTGCCGTGAACATATTTGTCAACGAAAATGAGCTTTTCAATATCGAAATAGTATTCGCGTTCACCGAGTTCATTCGGTACATTGATGATATAGGTCACGGACGAGAGATCTGCGCTGTCAACCTTTTCGAGATGACCGGTCTGCGCATCGCTTTCGATCCTGATATCGCCCTTCTCGGTAATCGTGATAATCAGGTCATCACTCAGACCCTCGTAGCCGGGCGGTGGTGTTTTTTCCGTCAGATAGTACTGACGCGGAATCAACGTATTGTCAATTTTCGGAATCACGCCGGTCTCGACTTCATCACCGGTCACAAGCGACTCATATCCGGGGATCGGCTGGTAATCCTTGACCAGACTGCCGTACTGCATTACTGCGCGGTACAGCGAGAATTCCGCACCGTTCAGCGGGATTTCGGTATCGGTCTGAACCTTTATGACCCTCAGCGAATAAGGTTTGTTGTAAATGTCCACAATTCCGCCGAAAATCCCTGCCGGCGAATCGTATTCCGCCCAGTATTTTCCGTCGGTATGATCGGTATCGCTTTCGTTATACGCCGTATCATTCGGGTTGGTGAACGTGATGCCGTAATCCGTGCCGTTCTTCGTGACGGTGAAGGTGACCGGCTGCTCCATCGCAATATATCCGGTCGGTGAAGCAATCTGTTCGAGGCGGTAGACCTGCCCCTCATGCACACCATAAAGCACGGTCACGTTTCCGAATTCGTCGGATTCATAGGTTTCGACCTCGGTGCCGTTGCGGTACAGCTTAAAAGTGCCGCCTGCAAGAGGCTGATCGGGTGCCGTCGTATTGTTCCAGACATGAAGATTGATCTGAATGCCGCCCTTGCGGTTGTTGCGGATGATATCCTTGCGTCCCTTGCCGTTCTTCTCAATCTCCTGTGCCTCTTTATCGTTTGCCTTTGCGTAGTTCACGGAATATTCGTCTATCACAGGCTCATCGCTGCCCTTTTCGAGTACAGAAAGTGAGAGTCTCCCTCCTGCTTCGATTTTCCGCAGCGAGCCCGCCGTATAAGCCGTTACAACGCCGTCTTCATCAACAGTCGGATTATCGAGCGTCACCTCACAGATCTTGTAGTCATCGAGGGTTTTGCCCGTCAGCAAATCTTCAAAGAAGTAGGTCACAGAATTGTCAGGGTGCTTAATCCGGCGGACAGTTCCTTCGAGCAGAACGCCGTCCACATACACAGCGGTATAGATATCGCCGTGACTCTGAACGAAATCAACGTCACTCCACTGCTTTTCGGCCTTCAGACCGTATCCGGGATAGTTATTGACAACCACCTCTGCCTGATAGCCGGAGACGATTGTACCGGCGCTGTTATAGAGCTTGCTGCTCTGATCTACGGTAAAGGTCTCATCGCCGATGACATAAGTTTCATCGACCTTATAAGAGGGCATACCGGAGGCTGCCATCGAATCGTCGGTAAACTGTCCGGTTTTGCGCTCAAAATTCAGCAGTTCATAGCCGACAGGGATCTCGTTTTCACGCTCCTGCACGAGGAATTTGGTACCGGTCGGGAGACCCGGAACACGCACCGTATATCCTGCCGGAATATGGGAAATAGAGCCGTATCTGGAGGTATGGAATGCATAAACCTCTTTTTCCTCAGCAGTCAGGCTTTCGAGCCCGGCAACGGTCAGGTGCGGCATTACCGTGACAAACTTCGCCTCATCTGCGTCCCAGCTGCACACATGATACTCCGGATCCAGCACATAGTACTTCACCATATTTGCAAGCTCCAGCTTGCCGCTCGTGCCGTTCGAGAGGTACAGACGGTAATTGAAGGTTGTCGGATCGTCCTCAGCGGTCAGCTCAGTTTCCTTGCTTTTGTCGGTGTAGAGCTTTTTCGTGATGTTCAGCGAGCGGATATTATCGGCATTGATTGCGTTATCGAACGAAATGGAAGGCTGCTCGCTTACCCGTGCATACTGTGTAATCATGTCGCGGACATTGCCGCTGGTGACAATATGCCCATCGCCCTCTGTACTGGGATCGACCTCCTGAAGTGCTTCCTCTGCGTTGGATGAGACCGTATAGATGTCTTTGTCAACGCCGCATTCTATAATGCGGTAATACATCGCCTCATCCGGGAAGTTGATTTCAACACTCCGGTTCGGGACGAGGAAGAAGACATTATTATAGACTTTCGTACTGTTCGGGGGCTGATACTGGGATGCATAGTGAACCGTCTGCGTCGAATTCTGATAGGAAACCGTTGTCTTGTGGTGCGGATCCGGTATATTGGTCAGATTGGTCCACTCCGCATCGGAAAGCTGCTGCTTATACTGAATCTGGAACGGGAACTGGATCATGCTGTAATCCACATCCGCCTCCTCAGAACCGGACATTCTCTTTGCAAAGAGCACATTGCCCGGCGTCACGGCGGAAAGATTAAAGCGCATATGAAGATTCGATGCACCCGCACCGCGCTCCATGTAGTAAATCTTCATGGTGTGCTCTGTGTAATCCGTGAAAACAAAGCCCTGATTCTCGCCGGTTTCTCCGTTATCCTCGAAGATCTCATCGAGTTTCTCTTCTGCCTCCGCCTCGGAATCGCCTCTGCTGAGGTAATGGCTCTTGAAAATCTCCCGGAGTGTTGTCTCTGTGCCGTTGTACACGACCTTTCCTGTACGGAAATTCACCTTGCCGGCCTCCGCGGAGTGAACACCGCCCAGATCAAGAACAAGCTCGCCGTCCACAAAGAGCCAGAAGTCATCATCACCGGTGAATTCAAAGATAACGTCATGTCCCCATGCATCCAGACCGCTCGGCGTCTGAACGAACTTTGCCTCCATCTCCATGCCGAAGTAGTAATCCGGGAATCTTAAGCCGGAATGCTCGACGGTATAAAGATGCTCATATTTCCGCGGATCATCGTCATCCAACGGACGCGCCAGCGCATCGTACAGATTCTGCGGATTCCCTCGTGAAAATGTATCGGGAATAATATAGTTATAGGGCAGAAACTGGCCGTGCAGACGGGTGTTGCCGGACGCCTCGATCGTGCCGAGCTCACGGTAAACCGTGAAATCATAGATCGGGCTGTTTCCTTCTGCAACAGTGGTACACTTACCGTCAGCATCCAGATACAGCGGATTGCCGTTGCTGTCTGTCTGCTGCACCGGCTCAGAGCCGTTCGGCCGCAGGGTTGCAAAGTTCTGGCAGCTGTCAAATTCAAAATATCCGCTGGAATCGTGGATACTTTGAATAAACAGATGATCGGCATAGACCGCGTCATTGAAAGCGTCTCCGAAATCCCTGCCCGATTCCGCGACATGCGGATGACCGTCCTCATCGAGACCGGTCTCCAGGAGTCCTTTTTTGTTCTCGTAATTATTGTTAAAATAATCCTTGGTAATGCTCGAATTGCCTGCTCCGTTTATATTATTCGGCAGGAAATCCACCATACGCAGGGTGATGCCGTAATCTGAATTGCTCAGAGTTTCGACCTTATGCAGCACATCTTCCGTTTCACTGTTCATCTCATCCGGAACTGCAAAGTAGAAGTCATCCGCCTTCGAATATGCAACCGGCACAACGCTGCCTTCCTTTGTACTGAAATCGGTTATGACGCCTTTCAGTGCCGCATAGTCATAATACGGGTCGTCCCACGCCATAATCGAGGTGAAATATTCACCGTAGGAATAGGTATTGGTATCGGGGTCATATTCATACTTGCGCTTCGGGAGCTGAATACCGATCTTCCGGTCGGATAAGAGCTGACCGTTTCGCTGCGGTGCAATATACTGTCCGGAATATACATTCTGCAGCTCGTAATAACCGGTCTCTGCGCCGTCTTCGTCATGATACACGGTCAGATTCCAGAGCAGGGTATTCATCGCATCGCCAACCCACATCAGCTTGTCGCCGTAGGGATAGCAGGGATAGAGCGAGCCGTCATAGTTGATTGCAAAGAAGTCATAGCGCTTATTGGTGTCATCCCAGATACGGGTATATACAATTACCTGCTGTCCGTCATGTGCCCTTTCGCCGTCCGAAACGCTGATTCTGTTTGCAGAATAGGTCATCTGCTCATCGGATTCAATTGTGGTCTTGTCGAGCAGGTGCAGGGCAACCGGGCTTTCCGAGATGGAAAACGCAGAGCCGTCAAACGAGATAAACTTTCCGTTTTCATCCGCAATTGTGACGGTTTTGCTGCTGCTGTCCGGAATGATGCGGAACGATGCAGATGCAGACGGCGTATCGGTCAGCGAAAGGCTGCTGCCGTCAGAGGAAATGTACTGGGTTGTGCCGTTGATCGTCGCGCTCAGCGTATAGATATCCTGCTTGACACAGGTAATCTGCCAGAGCGTCGCATCGCTGTCGGAAGGGACATAGACAATCCGCGTATCAGCCGGATTGATTTCGTTGCGCGTAATCACCTGCGTAAGGCGGGTAGAGCAGGTACCGTCGTTGTTTCCGCTGAGGGAATTACCGATTGAACTGCCGTCGTGATACGACATAAGCCCGTACTCCTTGCCGCCGAGCGCATAAGGGTCATCCGTATCGTTCAGCTGCAGCAGATTGAAATACTTGGTTGAGCCGGTTGCGTTATCTTCCTTGCTCTGGAAGGTATTGAGGCAGGTCAGCGCCCGGTTGACATCATAATCTACCAGGCGGAACTTGCCGGCAAAATCTCCGCTTCCGGGGATCAGCGTCAGCAGGCTTGCATCCGCTTCATCAGTCAGGAAGACCTCATTGGCGGTCAGTTTCAGATATTTGCCCATTGAATCCGACAGCGTATAGGTCGTTTGATCGACCCAGTGGAATGTCCAGCCGGATGCAATGCTCTTTGTGACTTCATATTCGCCGGTTTCCGCATTGTAGGTCATCTGCTTGGAGTTCAGCTTACCGCCGTCCGTCTCCTGACCCATTGCATAAAATCTGTTCTGGTTTACACCGGCAATACCGTATGTATTCCCGTCGAGCCCGAACGGGTCGGAATCCGGCATCTCCGGAATGGTCACGGTATCCAGCCAGCGCGCCGAATCTGTCGAGGTGATATTATTGATAAAAAAGAACGAGGTTGCTGCGTTCCGGCTGACCTGACTTGGGCTGGCAAGATCCAGAATCCGGATTTTGCCAGCATTGCCGCCGGTTCCGGAATCAACCGTCAGAATATACGGCGTATCCGAAAGTGTCACCGAACTCTGTACGAGCCGCAGATACTTGGTTCCTTCGTCAGTTTCCGTACTGATCGTGTAGCGGTTGGTATCGACCTGATGAAAGGTCCAGCCGGAAATATCGCCGAAGAAGATATAACTGCCGTCCTCCGCAGTCACTGCCTGGCTCTCCAGATGTGCGGCATTTGCGGGATCCGGCAAAGCGAGCATGGCATAGCCCTTGTTGTTTCCGTCGATGCTCATCAGTCCGACGGTTTTCCCGTCAAGCTGAAGCGAATCCGTATCCGCCGGCAGTGATGCGAGATCAAAGTACAGCGCACTGTTGTTTGCGCTGTCCGCAGCCCTGCCAAAATTACTGTTGCCCCGGCTGATCGCATTGCCGTCCAGACAGAGCCGGATTCTGCCGGAATCGTTCGGAACGGCACGCAGCGCAGAGGCTTCTGCTTCATCAACCAGATACAGTCCGTTTGCGTCGAGCTTCAGATATTTTCGCGCAGCGCCGTCATCCGCGAGTGCGCTGACCTTATAGGTCATTGTTCCGGGAATCCACTCAAACTGCCAGCCGCTGAGTCCGTAAGGCGATGTATAGGAGACATTGCCCGCGCCGTCATCGACCCGTGTAACAGCGAGATTTCCGAGTGTATTCGCAGCAGGCGAATAGCCTGCCAGCATTGCATTGCCAGTTGCATCATCCTTCATATTGATCAGCGCATAGGAATTGCCGTCAAGATGATAGGGATCCTCTGTAAGCGCTGGCGGATCATACTGCCAGACTTTGAAATGCTCACCATCTGTCAAAGCGTTGTTATAGGCGGCAGCAAAACCCTTAACACTCGTATCACCTTTTTCCGTCATATAGCGACCGGATGCGATGCGTTTGAAACGGAAGCAGTTATTGCCAAAAGACACACCCCATACAGTTGTCCGGTCGGAACTGAGTTGCAGACCGTTCGTACCCGCATAATTGATATACTGCTTCGATGACGGATCATTATCGTCTTCGAGGGTGTAGATGTAATACTGATTGTTTTCGGCGTCTGCTTCTTCAAAGTAGTACTGCACTGCGCCTTCTGAAACTGCATTGAACAGATTTTGATTGATGTCCGCAGAATTATATGCCGAAGTAACGCCGATACCGGGACGGCCACTTTGAATAGTGACCGCATTGTCTTTCAGAAACAGGTGAAATCTGTTTCCGCTGAAATAGAACGCTTCTCCGTCTGCGATTTTTTGCTTCAGAGTCTCAAGGCTTGTGATCTCGGTCGCGGTACCGAGAATTGAATCATATGTATGCGGTTCAACCGGATAGGTATAGCTTGTGCCTTCGCCGACCGGTTCGATTTCATATATACTGCAATCCGTATTGCCGATAACCGACTGTACGCCGTAACTGCCGGAATAAGTCGGCACTTCGACAATTTCATAGACGGAAAACCCGGCAGCATAGAAACTGACCTGACTTTCCTCTGCGGTGTATTCAAGAATCTGCTCACAACTGCCGTCATCGGAGATATGCCAGAGCTCAAGGTTTTCGGGAATTGCCGGATCCACGATTTTAACCAGAATCGGATTTTCCCTGCCCGGCTGGTAATCGCCCGCCTTGCTGCTGATGCTGATATCATACGCGACAACACCGCCGTAATCATCCGACACGTCTGCAACAACTGCCTCTGCGCCCTTCGGCATCATGCCGTCCAGCGTCACAACGCGGTCGCTCTCATCGCCGTTCGGGTGAAGCGCAATGCTGCGGTAAATCAGCTCGGCAGAATTATCCTCCTTTTCGGGAAACATACCGTTAATCAGAGGATTTCCGCTTAATATTGCCATCACAGCAGCCATAAAGCCGCTGATGAGCCGTTTATGTTTCGTCTGTAACATCATTTGCCTCCCTTCCCGTTATGCAAATGCTGCTGCCGCATCCGCCGCCTTCACGCCGTCCGGGAACTGCGAAACCGGGATACCCTCCGCGACGACTTGAATCGTATAAGGCTGGTCGAATACGCCGAAGTACTCGCTCTTGTAATAAGGGATCAACAGGCTGTGAAAGAGCTCTGCGGTCGTTCCGTCCGGCGCAACCGACGCCAGATTCTCGCCGCCCGCCGTGTAATAGAAATCATACACGGTCCTGCCGTTTTCCGTCACGGTCTCCATATAAAAGGCAGTATTATTCGTTTCGGTTCTGTCCGCATTGAGCAAAGCAGTGCCGTCAGCGAGCTTAACCGCCTTCAGAACAGCAGCCTCCCGTTCCGCGTCATCATAATGGAACTGCGCGTCATAATCGGAATTCTTGGAGACAAACGCCCCGTTCTCGACCGTCATTCTCAGCCGGATATACAGGTTTATTTCGCTGTCATTCAAGCCATAGGGGTTTTTCGGAATTTCCATACCCGGCTCGGATGCACGCGCCATTTTTTGTCCCTCTGCATCCCAGGCAGGTTCATGAATCGCCACAGAACCGTTCTTTCCCTCCATACGGTTTGTCGCGGTATCCTCGCTGTGGAAATAAGAGAGAACCCGTGTCATGGTCAGCAGCACGATCAGCAAAAGCAATGCCGCCAAAACCAGTTTTTGCCGCTCTCGGCTGCTCCGGTCGATCCGTTTCTGAAGCTTCACAGGTATCCCTCCCCTCGGTCATTTACAGTTATTTGGTCTGTCTGCTGCACGCCGGATCAAAGCCCGGATATGATGCAGATTCAAACAGATATATCCTTTTTTTATTATATCATAAATTATTGAAAAAGGCAATAGCTACAGAAAAAAAGCCTTTTCCGATGCGTGGTACTTTTTTCCGCTTCTCCATTGAAAAATCCCTTGCAATCTGGTATAATATTAGCAGAGGGCGCCGCACAAGCCGACTCGTTTCATGAAACAGGGAGAAGGTGATCGAACTGAAAAAAGCACTCCATATCATATATACCGTTTTGCAGTTTACATTTTTGCTGACCGCAATCGGCATCATCCTGCTCTATCTGTTCGGCATCCGGATCTATGTTGTAACGACCGGTTCCATGTCACCTGCGATTCCGGAGGGCAGTATGTGCATCGTCAATCATAATATCCCGTTCTCCGAAATTCGCGAGGGCGACGTCATCACATTCAGCGCCGGAGAGACAATGCGCGTAACGCACCGGGCAATCCGGATTGAAGAAGACGGTATCGTCACAAAGGGCGACGCCAACAATACCGAAGACCCGAAGGTCACGCCGGAGCGCTATATCGGGAAAACAATCCTTAGCATTCCGCACATCGGTAGCGTCATCACATTTCTGAAGAGCTGCGCCGGTATCATAACTGTCATCATCCTGCTTCTCCTGCTCATGATTCCCACATTTTTCCGACCGAAAACCGATCTGACAGAACAGCACCGTTCGCCGGAGTGACGAACGGTGCTGAATTTTCAGTCTCATGAAAATGCGGGTTCAATCCGCGCAGGATATGTGGGATCAGGTGATCTCACCGACCAGCACACCGCGCGCTTCCTCATACTCAAAAGTACAGGTTGAAAGCAGAATCAGGCGCGTATCGGTATTGAGCGTCCCGGCATCAACTGTACAGTAAGATGCCGCCTCAAAAAGATAATCCAGATATTCCTGCCGCTCGCTTTCGGTCACAAACACCGCATGATAAGCCGGTGCATTGCTCGGGACAGACAAATATGCAAAAAAACGGATCTCATGCACCCCGTCATGCAGCGTAAGCTGCCCTGTCGGATGCGACTGCATGAACCATTTTTCTTTGTACTGCGCGACATCTGCAAACATCCGGAACTTTGTCATATGATGCGCATAGACAATTGAATTAAAGCCGGTAAAACCCGGCTCGCACCGGTAATCAAGAAACGGGCAGCCGAGATTATGGTTGAATTTCCCGTCGAAACCGTTATGCAGATAAAAATCATTGTCCTCCGCCTGACAGATCGGGTAGTCGATATGCGTGCCGGGCACCGTCAGCCAGCCGACAACCGAACTATTAACCTCCTCTGCCGCATCCAGCGGATCCTCCGTCTCTGCGGTTTCCGTTTGCTCCGCCTGTGACGCCTCCGGAATCAGAATCCGGGGCTTTACATCCTGAAACAAACGCAGCTGCGATTCATTTGCTTCATCGAGCTGCTTCTCCGGGAGAATGTCATGCTGATAATACCGGTAGCAGCAATAGCACCCGGCAGCAATCAGAGCCGCAGCAGCGGCAGCGATCAGCGCGCGTTTCATTCCTGCTTTTTCTCCTTCTTCTTGAAAAGGATCAGCAGAATCATGCCGCCGGTCAGCACGCCTGCCGCACCGATACAAGCCGCCCAGAATGCATTGCCCGCACCGAGCAGACCGGTTTCCGGCGCTGCATAATCCTCATTGACAGCAGCATAAAAAATCCATTTGAATTCGATCTGCCCCTCGACATAGCCGGTATCCTGTGTGCCGACGAGCACATGCTCTCCGTCGATATCCACGAGTCTGTGCCCGTGATCGACACCGACCAGCACATCCAGATCATTCCATACCACGGCACAGCGAAGGGTATGCGACTCGCCCGGGTCATAATTCCCGCAGTCGAGCACTTCCTTCGACAGGTCGATATAACCGTCATACGGCTCGCCTGTGACCTTGCCGCGGTAAACCTCCCTGCCGTCAAGCCAGAAGGTACAGTCGCAGCCCTCTTCAAGGTCGATCTCGCCGTTTTTCCAGAGCGGTTCAATATAAAAATAGATATGATACGACTTATCGTCGCGAAGATTCATGAGCTGGACGTCCTTTGTATAGGTCACGCCGTAGTCCATATCCTCCACGCGGAAAAAATATTCGCCGGTATCGGAACTGACGACATTGCCGTCAGAATCCATTGCTGTCAGCTTCTCCGGAAGCCCCTTTACCGCGCCTTCCGGCAAAGCGACCTCCGCAAAAGCTGTCAAAGGCTGGCACGAAAAAAGGAGGAGGCTTGCCGTCAGAGCAGTCAGTTTTCGTTTGATGCTCATTCGCCAGCCTCCCCCATTGCTTATTCAGTTATCATTCTGTCAGTTGTTCACGCGTCTGTCCTATACGGTCGCCGGCACAAAACGCTGTTTATGCTTGTTGCCAGCTTACGGTTTCGGTTTCATCGTTGTAGGTAGCTTTTGCGCCCCACTCTGCGCCATTGACACCCTCGACGTAGCTGGTGTTCGACTTTGCCTCATCCGGTGTGACCTGGATGCTGTCGAGGATGACGGAGAGATCGAACTGGAGTTCCTTATATGCTTCCTGTGTCACATCACCGTTCAGCGTAACACTGTCAACCAGCTTCTCGGTGGTAGCACCCGGATCAAGGATACCGTTGTAGTAGAAATAGCCGGTATCGTTCGTGCCGTTGATCTTATCGCTGTCGCCGGCAATATATGTCCATTTCTCGCTCCAGTCATCTGCCAGTTCGATGTCAATTACAACATCATCAAGTGCCTTGTCATCGGATGTGTCATCATTTCCGACATAAGTCAGGCGGATATACTTTGCATCCTCAGAGCCGGCAGCAGCTTCGGTTTCGCCGTCGACCTCAAGCCATGTCACGCTGAACTCAGGATCATCGCCAGTATTCTGAATGGTGACTTCCTGCGTATTTGCGAGCTTGACATCGCTGCTGAGCGTGGCGGTCACTTTACCGTCCTCATCCTCTTCCAGAGTCACAGCGCCTTCCGGCAGATAGACCGTACCGGGCTGCGTCTGAAGCGCATAGAATTTTTTTCCAACCGCATCATAGTAGTAGCCGGCGTACTTGACAGCATTGCCTTCAGTCTCATAGGATGTACGCTGGAAGATGTAAACGCCGCTGCCGTATGTATCGGCATAGGTGCTTTCCGGATCGGAAACAGTCTTTGTGACAGCCGGATCGAACTGTTCGCTGCCGGAGTAGTCATCCAGATTGGAATCGCTCGAATCGTCGCCGGAGCGTACATTCCACGCATCGGAAGGCGTAACTGCCTGACCGCCTGCAATGACAAGCTTGCCGCCTGCCTGAAGCAGCGTGACTTCATTTGCAGTACCGTTGACGGTATTTCCGCCGCTCGGTGTGTTATCGGCAGATGAAGATGCTTTTGTGTTCAGCTCGACGAGTTCATCGACCTTTGAAGCAAAATCAGCGATTGCAACGCCTTCGCCTGCTGTTGTCAGCTTGGAATCATAGAGCAGACCGAGACGGACAAAAGCCGCGACATTTCCGGTATTGACCGCAGAAACGTCCTTATTGATCTTCTGACCGGGCAGCCAGTCCTCAGGCGGTGTGAAATCTTCGACGATTGACACACCGTAATCTGCAGATGCAGTCAGTCGGTTCGTGACTTCATCCTTGCTGGTGAACCATGCAAAGGTGCTTCCTGCGACAGTCACGGCTGCAACAAGCAGTGCCGCGATCAGAACGCGCTTTTCCTTTGCCGACTTCTTCGTTGTTTTCTTCATATTCAGAACCTCCTTAATGATTGTCCGGTTTGTCCGGCTCCGTGTCTTCCTCTCTCTCATTCTTCTCATTCGTTTCCGGATTCTTTATTCTGAAATAGTACTTCATCAGTTCAAAGAACACGATCACCATAATGATGAGCGGAACGATAAAGTACCATCGCATCTGAATAAACCGAAGGACGGAACCGAGCTTCGGAATGTGAAACTTCACAATACCGATCACGCGGCTTTCGTCGATCAGAAAAGAATCCGCTGTATCGTTTGCGTCACCCTTCGTTCTGAAGCAAGTGACGCCGGAGCCCTGATAATTCACAAGTTTCTCGGTAACACGGTGCGTCAGGTACGCATCGCTGCTGCTGGACGGATTAAACGTAATTACATCGTTTACACTGATACTGTCAGCATTTGAAATCTTGACAAATACCATATCGCCGGGCGAGAACTCCGGCTCCATAGAAGGCGTCAATACGACGTAATAGCGGAATCCGAACAACGATTTGTTCGGGCTTTTGTCTGCTGCAAAAAGCACTGCAAACAATACAATCAGAATCGCTGATAAGTAAACAAACACCGTGCGCACAACCGAGAATATGCGCTGTCCTTTGCTCATTTTTTCTTCTGACTCTGCTTTTGCCGTTTCCTTCACTCCGCTGCAACGCCTCCTTTCGGGAAGATTTGTCAGCATAGACAACTTAACATTTCATATCTATGATATATATATATATATTCATATTATATCGCAAACCATCTCAAAAATCAATACAGAAATCCGCCAAAATTTCACGTTCCATTTTAGCAATTTTGCACCATCTGTGCCAGATTCAATTTGGCTAAAACAACACACATTTACAAAAAAACGCCGTGCTGCATCGCTTTCGCCGGACAGAGAAACGGCTCTCCAAAAACACAAAATAGCTGTTTTTGGGGGCTGAGAATTGACATTTCACGCCTGATCTGGTATAATGGCAGTTGTGAAAATCCCGATTAACCGCAGCCGGCACGGAGCCTGAACCGTGCTGCAATATTGATATTTATTAAGGAGAATCTGCTATGAAAAACGTAATCGTGTATTAGGCTCCGCGTCTTCCAATCTGGTGTCTAAAGGAGTATAATAGATCTGAGCAGTTCCATAGACTGTTTTGGAAAATCTAAAATAGTCCATTGGAGTGTTTTAGAGTAAATTAGACACAGGAGGATGAAGCGATATGGCATCAGAAACCACAACAGCGATCACAGCAGTAAAGCAGGATGTTCGCCTGCGGGAATGGGCGGAACAGCTTGAAGCACAGCAGGCAAGCGGACTGACTGTTCCGCAACGGCTTCGAGCAAATCTTTTAGCTCGTCCGATGAGCGAACGCAGAGCTTTTATTGACACAGCAAGCTGTATATGACAAATGATGCACCGATTCTGGAGGTTCTCGCTTTTTGGTGATTACATGAAGAATCTAGCTTGATATGTATGATTTCTTTGCTATGATACTGCGCGTATTTGTAGATCGAATTCAGTAGGAAAACGCTGAATATCATTAAAATTACGGACTGCCTCGTGCAGTCCGCTTTCTGTTTCCTTGCGGATTTGAATTGTTCCTAGCGGAGGACTTTTATTTTTCTTCGTCAATTTAGATTCCGGTAAGATGTGAAGTGGGACAGACCTGATAACAATCTGATGCTGTAAAAGAATGACATGTGCACAAAAATGCACATGATCAGAAATATGGGTTGACAAGCGAACGAACGTTTGATATAATATGAAAGAACATTCGTTCTTCACAGCCGATGGATATCTTCATTTGACTGAAACGCATATATGCGGCTTTATAGAAAGAGATGCCCCCAACGCCAAGCTATTATGAGTTCACTGGTTTGATTTACGAGCTTGAAATGGCTTATGAACATGCAGAAAAAGCCCTGTGATTATCACCAAACCGCTGCAAACCCTCTCTCTAGAGTATTGGAAGATGTGTAGATTATGATTACAGATTGGTAAAAAGCTCATAAAACAGGGGGTTCTCGGCGGCTATAGTATAGAAGGGTAAGAAAAAACAGCAGCAAAAGGGTTGTAAAAATGCCTTGCTTATTCCATATAAGTGAAGGGGGAATAATAGAATCCTGTTGAAGGTCAAAGCTGAAGGAACTCCCCGTTATAATCACCAAGTAGCAGAACACCCTCTTTTCAGCGCATTATGAAATACGGAGAAATATGCCTAAAGGGGGGAACAAAACGCCTCTTTCTGTCCATATATTATGGAGATGCATATTAGAAACCAAGCATCCGAAATACTCGACATGGCAGAACGCATCGCTGCCGGGACTTATATCCAGGATATGGTTGAAAGGGAGAATGAGAAGAAGTATGCTGAGTCGATTCCGAACGGGTACTTTCATTCGGGGGTGAGAAGAAGATAAGCGGTTATATCGTATACAGCTTGAAATCTGCTTCATACTATTGGGGGAGGGATGTTCTTGAAGAGACAAGATTCACAGGAACTGACGATGAAAAAGCTGACGTTAACCGCATGGGCGAATATTCTTTACCGTAAGGGGATGATTGACTCAGCAAAGCTCGGACGAATGATTACGCTGATCGAAGCGATGAAGGACACAAAATCAGGGCAGTCAGCAGCAAGCTGACTGTCCCCTCCAAAACTCGATTTTTCTCTTGACAAAACGCGATTGGCGTGGTAACATAGTATTACAGATTACATCCGATCGTGATAGGAGAGTGCAAAATGGACATCTACCAAATCGCAAACCAGATGAAAGCAGAGCGTAAGACGATCTTTGATGTGCCGATGCGCGTGACATTTTATGCCCGTGTCTCGACTACACGCGAGGAGCAGGAAAACTCCATCGAGAATCAGATTACATTCTTTACAGACATGATTCAGCAGAACCCGAACTGGACATTCGTACCGGGCTATGTTGACCGCATCCGGGGAGAAGCTGCGGAAAACCGTGTCAACTTCATGCGCATGATTGAGGACGGCAAAGCCGGACTGTTCGATTTGGTGCTGACGAAAGAGGTCAGCCGCTTCGCCCGTAATACCATAGACAGTCTGACCTATACCCGCGATCTGCTCCGCGCCGGTGTCGGCGTGTTCTTCCAGAATGACAACATCTGCACGATCGACACGGACAGCGAACTGCGCCTGACAATCATGTCAAGCATCGCGGCAGACGAGGTGCGCAAGCTCTCGGAGCGTGTGCGCTGGGGACATAAGCGTTCGATCGAGAGCGGCAATGTCATGGGCAACAGCCGTATTTTCGGCTATGACAAAAAGGACTGCAAGCTGACAATCAACGAGGCAGAAGCGGAAATGGTGCGCCTGATTTTTGAGCTCTACGCGACCGGCGATTACAGCACGCGCAAGATCGAGCGCATCCTCTGGGACAAGGGTTATCGCGGACGAAACGGCACGCGCATTCACCACAACACGATCACCGGCATCATTCAGAACCCGAAATACAAAGGCTATTTCTGCGGCAACAAGGTAAAAATCGTCGATTACCGCACCCGTGAGCAGCGCTTTCTGCCGGAGGAGGAATGGGTACTATATAAGGATGAAACCGGCGAAACCGTTCCGGCAATCGTCAGCGAGGAGATCTGGGAAAAGTGCAATGAAATCTTCCGTGAGCGCAGCACCGCAATCAAAAGCCGGGAGCGCTCCTTCAAGGATAAGAGCGTTTTTACCGGAAAAATCTGGTGCAAGGCGCATGACGTTCCATATTGGCGTACAAGCTACTCCAACAGTGTTTCACAGGGAAAACCGATCTATCAGTGGATATGCAGTGAGAAAAAGCGTCTTGGCGCAAAGTCTTGCGCATCTTTCTCAATTATGGAAGCTGACCTTTATCAGATGCTGTCTGAGCATTTCCAGTCGATCGCGGGAAATATCGAAGAGTATGTGCGCGACTTTCTTCGTATTTATCGGGAAAGCGACCGTGAGGCAAATGCACAGAAGCAGATTAACGAGCTGCGGACTCAACTGACAAAGGAGAAAGCGAAACGCGAAAAGCTGCTTGACCTCTACACCGAGGGCGACATCTCCCGTGACGAATTCCGCGAGCGAAACGGCAATTCCAATGTGCTGATCGCGCAGCTTGAGGAGGACATTTTTCATCTCGAAACAAAGGCTTCGCAGACGGCAGACTATGCCGCCGAAATGCAAAAGATCGAGGAGTATTTCAGGACGCTGTACCGTCCCGGTCACATCATGTCAAAAGAAGAAGTCGATGAAATGGCGAAAACGATGATCGACCGCATTGATGTTGTTCCGGTCAACCGCACGGAGATGAAGCTGGAGGTCAAGCTGAAAACAAGTGCCTCTGCCGATATTTCGTATATTCGCAGCGGCGATCGGTACGGTCGTCGTTCCGGACACATCACCAAGAAAATGATCGACGCCTACAAGATGCAGTAATTGTGTCCGGCAAGAGCGCCCGGTATTCCGCAGCGGGATACCGGGCGCTCTTTTTCGCCGGATTGGATTTACGGCAACACCGCACAAAGCCCGTCTAACGACTTGGCGGCGCATCTACTTGCAGTTTTTCCGTCATATTGCATGAAAAATCTGACTGCGTATCTGCACCACCAGCTCTGTGCGGTGTTGCCGTAGACTTTTCCCGGAATCAAGCGGGAGATGACGCGATCAGGCACCGGGCTGCCTGATCGGCTCCAGGATTCCGGCGAGCTTTCCGTAATTGACACGCACGCCGTCATCAGGATTCAGAACGGGCTCATTTTCCGCGAGAATACATAATTTTTCATCGTAAGAAGCGAGTTCGGCGAGCTGAGCGGAAATTTGGTTCTGCTGAATTTTCCTTGCAGATGCTTCTGCCGTACTGTCAGAATCGGCAAGTACGCTGCGGAAATATGCCGCAGCCGCCTGCACATAGTTCTGTCGGATTGTGCTGACCGTTCCGGGCTGCCAGCGGTGCAGATAGGTCAGCGCCTGAAAGCTGCGGCATTTGCCGGAACTGAACTGCCAGTAGATCGGGCATTTCCGGTATATTTTGCAGTGGTCCGCATAAAATCCGCTGCGCAGATAATGCGCCAGAACCTCCTGCGGCGACCCCTTTCCGCCGAGTGCATCCGCAATAAAGCGCAGATTCTCCTCAAGTGTATCCGCGCCGTAAACCGTGCGGAAAAACGCGATGATGCGGGCAGTGAGATCATCTGCAAAGCCGCCGCCGACCGGCAGAATATTCTGTTCGGCGGGGATAACCGTCTTGTACTGCGCGGCATTCCATGCACCGCCGGCAAAGCAGAGCTCCGGACTGTCAACGGAATATCGCCCGAACAGGCACCCGACTGCATAGCTCAGCAGGCTTCTGACCTCGCGGCTCCGGTCGGCGCGGCGCACCGAGACATCTCTGTCGGCAACCTCCGGATTCAGCTCATTCTGCATCCCGTAAATTTCGATAAAGATGCGGTTCAGCGCCTCCTCATTTGCCCGGAGCTTCCGGAACCGCGCCTCGCATTCTGCTTCCCATGCGGTGTATACATCGGCGATCCGAACGGCAGACTGCCCGTCGGCATTGGGCACAGGGGGCATCAGCGGGTGGCGCACAAAGTCCCGGCTGATTTCAAAGCTGTCCCAGTCTGCCTTGCTCAGCGCGATATTTTCCCGCACCAGTGCTTCAATTTCAGGCTTGCGCTGTGCATCGACGGCAAGCGGCAGGTCGGCGATATTTCCCGCCTGAAAATTGATTGTCGGGGCGAGCACGCGCAGCATTTCGGTTACAACAGAAGAATTGGCGAAGCCAAGCAGATAATACAGAAGATCATCGCTGAAGCAGCTCATGCCGGCAATATCGAAGATGAAACCGGGCGGCTTATAGCGGAATGCGGCGGCAGCAGACGAAACCAGCGACCATGACACGGATTCGCGGAAATAATACTGCATATTCTGCGGACGCGAGCGCAGTCTCCCCTGTGCATTCCGGAAACTGCGGATTTCTCTGCCGTCATGCTCCCAATTGACCACAAAATCATCGTTTCCGTACCATTTTCTGTATTCGCCGCCCTTGTTATAAGGGAACCATTTTTTCTGTGATGCAGCGGCTTCTGCGGCGGAATGCATCCCGAAGCCGATCTTTTGAACCGGGACTTCAAACCAGTGCCGTACAAAGCGGGCATTGCAGCCGGTCGCGAGCCCCTGACGCGGACTTGCGAGCACCCCGACCGCAGGATTCGCAAACGCCCGCACAAGGTTTTCGCTTGCCCAGTACGCAACGGGCTTCCCGGGCAGCTTCTGAAAGTCGGCGGAGTCCGCTTCGTAATAATAGCCGCAGTCCGGGTTTGCGATTGCATCCAGCGTCCGCTGCCGCTGCACCTCCATGCCGCCGCGGAAATCGGTCAGGCGGATATAGCAGCCATTATTCTTCATCGGCAGATGCCGCAGCACAAATGCACAGATCGGTACTGTTGCGTCCGAAAAGGCAGAATATTCAAACTGAATCAGCGACTCGACGGTCTCTGCGGCATAGATTTTCTCCCGCAGCTTTTCGTATGACTGAATAAACATCCAGACATACGGCGTCAGCAGTCCGGTGAATCCGGCGGGCTTTGTCAGCGCTGTGCAGCGCTCGATAAATGCAGCAAACAGGTCAGATTTGCTGTCCGGGTAATGTGCGCGGACAAATGCCGAAAGCAGCGGATTCATATTGCTGCTGCCCATATACGGCGGGTTCGTGCAGACCGCATCATACCGCTGCGACAGAATCTGCGCAATTTGCAGCATTGCGGAAAGGCGGCGCGGCGGCATATCCGGTGTGCCGCGAAATGCTGCGGCTTCGGATTCGATGCCCTCCGGCAGTGTCATCTCCGCGAGCGAGCCGAAGGTGTCCGCTCCGGCAAACTGCTCCGCGAGACGCCCTACCGCGCCGCTCAGATGCAGGGGGGGCGCGCCTGCCGCATCGGCAAAGCACGCGAGATTCAGCCGGATTTTTGCATCAAAAATCTGCGGATGATACGCCCGTGCCTTCATCATGACAGCGAAATATGCAAGCTGATACGCCTTTTTATCAAGATCAACGCCAAAGAGATTGTTTTGCAGAATCGAGATTGCAGCGTCCGGCTCCGGAATGCCGCATGACCGGTAAATCTCCATCAGCACATCAAACGCATATACCAGAATATGCCCCGTACCCATGCAGGGGTCGATGAACCGGATCTGCTCCGGATGAAGCTGCGGTGCATCTTCGCGGGGCGCGGCATCTGCGGGTTTCTGCCTGATATAATACTGCCAGTTCGCGCTCTGCGGAATGCCGCAGCGCTCTGCACAGAGCCTTCCGAGCGAATTTTCAACCAGATACCGCACAATCCAGTCCGGCGTGAAAATCTGCGTCGCCGTCGGAATTGCCGCAGTCGGAATCTTGACATTCCGCTTGAGACCGGCATTGATTTGCTCCTTCGGCTCGGTATGATAGAACTGATACAGCCAGCCGATGATCTGCACATTTCCGTGCCAGTCTGATTCCGGAATCTCCGAAATCATGCGGGCAAGGACACCCTCGGGATGCAGAAGCTGCTTCGGGCAGAGCATGATTTCCCATTCTGTCAGGATGCCGAACATCTCCGGTAAATCGGCGTGCAGCGCATTGCACAGGGCAATCAACTGCTCCCGGAACCGCTTCTCGCGATTGCCGTCACTGCGCGGTACATCCCGCAGAGCCGCAGGGTTAAATGCGCCGGAATCATCCGTAAATACGCGCTTTCCGGACGGCATAAAACCGTTTGCCTCCAGATACCGCAGTGCGATGAAGCGGCTGAACCACGCATATGCCGCCGCCTCCGCTGTGGCTGCAAATCCCTTTTGCCGGATCTGTTCCGCGAGTGCTCTGCGTCCGCTCTCTCCGGCAGTGCGCAGGAGCGGCGCAGGCATTCCGTTTTCGTGAAAGCCGTATTCCTTTGCAAGCGACGCCGCAGCACCGATCAGCGCCGCCCGTGCTGCGACCGCAAAGTTTTTGATTGCTGTTTTATCCATAGTTCACCCGGTTGAAATCTGCTGCAAAATTTTGTATGCCGCAGCAAAAAAAATACTGCGGATACAGGTTTATTGTAGCACATCCGGAAAGGAAAGTCAAATCAAAAAAACGCGCACCGTACTGATCCCTGTACGGTGCGCTTCGTATCAGATTTTGGGTATCATGCTTCGGTTCCGGCAAGGAAACACAGCAATGCACGCAGGTCGCCGGCAATCCAGCGTTCGTCCTGATCCATGTCGCCGTTCCGCTTGCCCTGATCGGTCACGCCGCATTCGGTATCCTCCGCGATGACACGCGCCAGCAGGACGGCATCGAGCACATCCACTTTTCCGTCCACATCGACGTCGCCGCGCATATATTCTCCGGCGGGCGGATCCGGCTCATCGCCGCCCTGGTCGTCGATCTCCTCATGCTCGGAGTAAGTCTCCGCAGGGGCAGCAACCGGCTTGAAATAGGCTCTTGCAAAGTCAATCGAGCCGTTGAAATAATCACCGCCGAATCCTTTGCCGATCGCGCTGACTGCGCTGCTGCTGCGGGACAGAATATCCTGCATCGTGATATTCGACGGAATGTCCATGCTGCTTACAGCATCACCCGACTGATCTGCAATATGCAGCGTCAGCTTTCCGTTTTCGATCTGAATGCGGACAGTGTACCAGTAACCCGGCTGCATTTGCTTTTCGCTCAGCACGCGAATCTCTGCACTGCCGCTGTTGTTTGCTCCTTTGAGCACCAGCTCCGGATAACCCAGATCGTTTTTCGGGGTGAAGCTGAGATACTGTTCACCGTCGCCGAGATAGAGCAGCTTCTGATTTGCAGCGCCGCCCCGCCAGAGTACGCCGAACTGGTATTCCGCAGACGAGCCGAAGCATGCGAAGGAATCGTCAATGTCGATAAAATCATCCTTGCCGTCGAGGGTCATGACGCCGTTTGCGCCGGTACGGTTCGCCTCCCAGAGGGCGCCCTGCGGGAGCGCATAGGTGCTGGTGTACTGATCGGCAATCACCTGACTGCTGTCAGTGTCGAAGCTGTAATTGAGGAACAGCCCGTCGGTATAGGGTCTTGCGTCGAGATAGGTCTGCGTGCCGTACCAGCCATAGCACGCGCCCTTTGTTGCGGTATTGCTGCCGTCATCGTAGTAGTCGCCGTCGAGAATCGCCTGACCGGATGCGCTGCCCCCTGCCATGCAGAACGCGACGCCCTTGACCACGGCGTTGTCGCTGACCTTGTAAGTGCCCCAGATGCAGGCGCTTTCGAGCACCTTTGCATTTCCGGAAACATTTGCATTGCCCATGACCATTGCAGAATCGCCGATATAGGCACTGCCGGAAACCGTCGCATTTTCTGCAATCATCGCATAATCGTCGATGATGACATTGCCCGTGACTCTGGCATTGCCGATGACAGCGGCATTCGGGCCGACATAAACGGAGTCATCGACGTGTGCGGAATCTGCAACAAAACCGCCGCCGTTTGCGTGCTGATGCCCGTTCAGATTCAGCGGGCGGGTCTTGATGCCGGCGCCTTCGATCGTGACCTGATACGGATAGCGGTGCTTCGAGGAGAACGGCTGCATTGTCTCGCCGAATTCGTCGGAATCATTGTGCCAGTGCAGTCCGGAGGGGCAGTAGAGCGATTCGTCCGGTGTCGCGATGACAGTCAGGTACGCCGCGGATGCATTCTGCGGAACCGCCATGCTGACGGTCTGACCGTTTGCGATGAGATCGGAATAATGCGAAACGCCTGCGCTGTCCTCCATGACGATGCAGCCGCGCCAATCTGCGCCGGAAAGCGGCGATCTGCCGTCCAGCGTGACGGTTACGGTGCCGTCCTGAATCTCCAGCGGAACAATGTTCAGTCCGGATGCCTGCGGTGCGCGCTCCGTCGGGACGGCGTAGACATTCTGTTCGCCGTCAACCGGATCAAGCATGGTATAAATCTGCTGCCAGTTCCAGGCTCCCTGCGAGAAAAGCTGATTGAGCCGCGTTTTATAAGCGCTCTGGTTTGCGAGATCGAGCGTTGCCATGCGCTTTGCGAAATTGCCGAGCGTCTCCTTCATATCGGCAGGCGCCAGCCGGTCGATCATTGTCAGCGGATACTCGTCATCCTTGCCGTTCTGGAGCATGGTTTTCACGAATTCCGCGCCGTATCCCTCCATATTGTCGGGGTTTTCGGTCAGGTACTGAAGCAGCACCCATGCGGAATAGTAGTCTCTGCCGAACGGCGATGTAAAGCAGAGATTTTTCAGGTAAGTCTCAAAGAAATCGGTGCCGTAGCCGTATTCGTAGCTGTTCGTCCAGCCGTATTCCGGCGAAACCTCATAAAGCCACTGCTCGCGGAACCAGTTTCCGAGCGCTTCCCACCATGTATTCGAGTATTTGTTGCGGTTCCAGCCGAGCTGGTGCGCGGTGATCGCGTGCCCGAATTCATGCGGCATAACCCATGAGGGCGGGTCTGCGCGCATTGCGCCGACGCAGGTGAACAGATACGGATAGCCCTGCCGGTCGTAGGACATATATGCCCAGTCATCCTGCATTCCGGAAAGCCCGGTGCCGGAGATGTAGACATTGAGCTTATATTTGTTGCCGTCGCGCAGATATCCTTCAACGGACTCTGCGCATTCCGCCATACCGAGCTTGTTGACGTAAACATCCCAGCAGCGTTCGAGGCTGTCGGCGTTTTTCTTCAGGAATTCCTGTGTAACCTGACCCGCATCGCCGCTGTTGCCCCAGATAAACTGAAAATGCTCTGAGGTGTAGTAGTTGTACCCGCTGTTGAAATTGAAAAACGGATCGCGGGTCTGGTAGGCATCTGCTGCGGTAACGGTCTGCGGCGCTGCGCACAGCGGCAGACAGGTGCCGAGCATCGTCAGCGTACAGATTGCCGCTGACAGTCTTCTTTTTTTCATGTGTGATTTCCTCCCCTGATTGGTACTTGTGCTTTTTTTCTTTTTTTGCACGGACAATAAAACCGTAGTTTCAGTATATTCCATTTTCGCACCGGTGTCAATGCGTTTTTCTGCACGCTCTGTATCCGATTGTCACATAACAACAAAAAAACGCACAAATCCGATGATCTGTGCGGCAGTCTGTCGATAAAGTCCTTTTCTGCAAAATAAGAATACTGAAAAAGAAGAATATGTTATGGATAAATGGGGGAAGGAAAACTCTTGTTTTCCTTCCCCCAAGCCCCCATCTTTAGCGCTTTTGAACGCAAATAGGAGAATTCCGTGCTCTGCGGAGCACGGCAAGGGGCGCTGCCCCTTGA
>Ga0310691_10001199_pt1 | contig 41254 bp, 26 predicted proteins | sample 176DNAGHGlowgp2_FD_203887 | JGI IMG/M metagenome (GOLD analysis project Ga0310691, IMG submission 203887) | Sheep rumen microbial communities from Palmerston North, Manawatu-Wanganui, New Zealand - 1766 DNA GHGlow gp2 (v2) (version 2) | ecosystem: Host-associated > Mammals > Digestive system >... | reverse complement strand
CTCCGGCCTTGGATCAAGAGCCTTGAAGATAGCGGTCACCGTGGTATCCTTCACATCACGATAGCAGCCGGGCTGGTTGAGCTCGTGGCTCGAAAGACCAGTTCCTGCGGCAGGCGAATAAGGTTGGATGGTATATCCCTTGTAGAGAAGGCCCTTGTTATAGAGTTGCTGGAGGAGCCACCAGAGGGTTTCGATATAACGGTTGTCATAAGTGATATACGGATCATCGAGATCGACCCAGTAACCAATCTTGCGAGTCAGGTCGGTCCACTCCTTCGTATATTTCATAACCTCCTTGCGGCAAGCTGCATTGTAGTCGTCCACCGAAATCTTCTTGCCAATGTCCTCCTTGGTGATGCCAAGCATCTTCTCGACGCCCAACTCAACAGGAAGTCCGTGAGTATCCCATCCGGCCTTGCGCTTCACCTGGAAGCCCTGCATCGTCTTGAAACGGCAGAATATATCCTTAATCGAACGAGCCATTACGTGATGAATACCGGGCATACCATTGGCCGACGGGGGACCCTCGTAGAAGACAAACGAAGGATGACCTTCACGTGTGGTCATCGATTTAACAAAGACGTCTTTGGCGTCCCAATTCTTCAGAACCTCTTTATTGATTTCTGACAGATTAAATTGATTATATTCTGCAAATTTCATATTATAGTACTTTTTTTAGGGCGCAAAAATAATACTTTTTTCTATAAATTCCAAATATTTGGTCCAAAAACTGCATTTTAGCATATCCAAAATAGTATATTTGTCAACTTTTATGACTAAAATGGGGTGATAGTTTTCTTTTTATGCGACCTTTTCTTGGAAACGTTGAAGTTTTTATTTATCTTTGCCACCACAAAAGCTACACGTGGTTATTTTACGGCTAAACCACGTGAATCGGCATAGTCAACATTACACCAAATTGACACCTTTTAAAATAAAATATATGGGACGATTCTCTTCTCTTCCAATTGTATTTGGCCTCATGGTATTGGCCACATCATGCGAAGTTCCGACGCAGACTGCATCCGTCATCAACGGACTCGAAATCTATCATGGTGATCTGCTTTTCAGCATCGAGGAACCCACGGGCGATGGATTGAGTGATGCCATAGCCAACGTTACCGAGGGCGTCGGTGGTTCCCAAGTGGTGCATGTAGGAATAGCCTGCGAAGAGCAAGGCAGGATGATGGTGCTCGAAGCCACACCGAGTCATGGCGTATGGCTCACACCCATCGACAAGTTCTTCGAAGAGGCAGAATACGACGAGGAAGGCAATCCCTGCATCCTCGTGGGCCGACTGCGTGACACGCTGGGCTTGGGTGCTTCGGTCGAACGGGCAAAGCAATATCTCGGCTTGCCTTACGACACACTCTACATTCCCGATGCCAGGCAGATCTATTGCAGCGAACTCGTCCAACTCAGTTATCTGCGCCCCGATGGCACGCCCATCTTCAAGACGCGTCCGATGTCCTTCACCGACAGTTCGGGCGACATCGCTCCCTACTGGAAAAAGCTCTATGCTGAACGCGGCATTCGCGTGCCGGAAGGAGCACCAGGAACTAATCCCGGCGATCTGTCACGCGACAGCATTACCCTGCAGATAATGCAGCCTTAAATAATACTGACGTTAGATATCAATCACCATCTGTTCCCGAGTCAATTCTGAATTCGGGAAAATCTGTTGTGCCTCGTCGAGCAGGATTTTCTCATCCTCGTAGGATTGGAATTGCGAAGAATAATGTCCAAGCAGAAGCCTGCCCACCTCTGCCTTCAAGGCTATTGTTGCTGCTTCCACCGATGTGCTGTGCCCGCGCTGATGTGCCTTGAGCGTATCGACGTTACTGTAGGTCGATTCGTGATAGAGCACGTCACAACCCTTGATGATGGGAATGATGCTCTCGGAATACATCGTATCCGAACAGAATGCATACGACTTGCTAGGTGTCGGATCGGTAGTAAGCATCTCACACGGAATGACCTCTCCTGTCTCAGGGTTTGTCCAGTCCATCCCCTTCTTGATGCCACGGAAATAGGCGAAAGGAATACCGAGAGCCTCGCACTTCTCGACGAGCAGATGCCTGTCGCGAGGTTTTTCCTGGAAAAGGAATCCAGCCGTAGGGACACGATGACTCAACGGGATGGTCTTGATGAGGAGTGAATCGTCCTCATAGATCACCTCCGATTTCCGGGTGTCGAACGATTGGAAAGTGACCTTCATCGAGAGATTCGGGCAAAAGAAATCGAACAACGGCTGGAATATCCGCTCGGCATCCTTATGGGCATGGATGACGATCTCACCCGTTCGCTGCCCAAGGCCGAGTGTTGCTATAAAGCCGACGAGACCCAGACAATGGTCTCCATGCAGATGACTCAGCAGGATGTGTCCGATTTTTCCTACGGGAATATGATTACGGGCGAGGCCGATTTGCACACCCTCGCCGCAATCCACCATAAATAGATTGCCCCTGAAATTGACAATCTGGGCCGTCGGAGAGTGACGAAGCGTTGGCTTCGCGCTTCCGCAGCCCAGAATATTTACCTTGAAACAGTCCAAATTGTTTATTTAGAATTTTGCATTACGCATATCGCCTGTCTCCTCGTATGCAATGTGCATAGCGAATGCATGGCGAAGCGAATGCGGTGTGTGAACACTCTTGCCCTCCGAGAGCTTGAGGTAATCCCAAAGCAACTGCTTGTAGTCGGGATGTACGCAGTTCTCGATGATGAGACGTGCGCGCTGCGAAGGCGACTTGCCGCGAAGGTCGGCAACACCCTGCTCGGTGACAAGCACACGCACGCTGTGTTCGTTCGAATCGACGTGTGTAACCATCGGCACGATTGACGAGATGGCTCCTCCCTTGGCCAACGATTGTGTCGAGAAGATCGACAGGAAGGCATTGCGGGTAAAGTCGCCCGAACCGCCGATGCCATTCATCATCTTCGTTCCCAGTACGTGGGTCGAATTGATGTTTCCGAAGATGTCGGCCTCGAGGGCTGTGTTGAGGGCAATGACGCCCAATCGACGGATACACTCGGGATGGTTGGTGATTTCTTGAGGACGCAGGATGATACTTTTGCCGAAAATGTCCATATTGGCGTACATCTTGTCCACGTAGTCATCGGTCAGACTCAACGACGAACCCGTAGCACCTAGGCAACGGCCCTTCATGATGAGGTCGATGGCTGAGTTCTGGATCACCTCGGTAAACATCGAGAACGGAGGAACTTCGGGGTTATCTCCCAGCGCACCAAGAACCGCATTGGCGACATTGCCTACGCCCGACTGCAGGGGCAGGAACTCCTTGGGGATGCCACCATTCTTCAATTCATTGACAAGGAAGTTGGAGATATGTGCACCGATAGCCTCGGTATCCTTATCCAAAGGCTTGAAGCCAGGCTGATTGTCGTACGCATTGGTATGCACCACAGCAATGACCTTCTTGGGATCAATCTTGAGGTCAATGGTTCCGATGCGGTCGTTCACCTTCACAATCTCGAAAGGCTTGCGATAGGGTGGCATCTCGGGCAGATAGATGTCGTGCATTCCAGTGAGTTTGCCGGCATGGACCTCATTGAGCTCGACGATGATATGCTCGGCATGGGCAGCAATGGCTGGTGCAATGCCCACCGACGTCGTAAGGATGAGATGACCTTCGGGCGTAATCTCCGAAGCCTCGATGATGGCAACATCCATCTTGCCGAGGAATCCGTAATAGACGTCCTGGCCAATCATCGAAAGATGGCAATCGAAATACTCGACCTCGCCAGCGTTGATCGCTTTGCGCATGTTCGGGTTCGACTGGAACGGGGTACGGAACTTGACGGCTTTGGCCAAGGGCAGATCGGTATCCACCGCAGGACCTGTGGCACCACCTGTAATGAGACCAACCTGGAACGGACGACCTGCCTCGTGCTCCTCAATCGCATACTTGGCAAGGGCCGCAGGAACAGCCTTCGGTACTCCCACCGAAGAGAAGCCGCCAATACCCAGGACGTAGTCGTTTTTAATAAGTCTCGCTGCCTCTTCGGCAGTCATAACAGGATAATTAATCATAACAGAATACCTTAATAATGATATAATAAAAAGAAGAGAGGATCGAAATATAAATATTTGTCATAGCATCAACTGCCCTGAAATCACAGATGATCGTATCTCGCCTGCCAGCCCTCTCCTGCTGGCTTCAAATCTCCCCTCCCCCTCATTCGGGGGAAGGGACAATCGGTTGTTTTGCTTAGTCGTTGATGGCTCGCATCGCGCTTACCTCAGGCACCTTCTGCACCTGTCCGCCGATGGCATAACCTGGACGAATCATATCGTAGATCACGCCACGCTTTGCCTCTTCCTGCTCCTTGAAGTCCTTCGGATAGAAGGAGTTGATGAGTGGAGCATTGTTGAGCTTGAAGTTGTCACGCTCGAAGTCATCGACAAAGAGATGTGGCATGATGAGCGAGATACCATAGCGTCCCATCAGGGCAACGGTCTCCGAAGCAGCAATCTTCAGGCTGTCCACAGGAATGCCCGAACGCTTGAACTCGTTGAGGAACAAGGGTGAGATGGCGCTGTAGGACGAGATGCGCAGCAACTCGGAAATCCATGAATAGGTGTTCTCAAGATCGCGGCGGAACGTGGTCTGCATCAGGTTGTAGAGGCCATCCACATTACGCGACTCTTCTGCCTCGTTGTTCACAATGTTGCGGTTGAACCAGTTCATGAAGCTGTCGAACTTCTGCGCAATGTGCATGGTGGTGTTGTGGTAGTTGTTGTCGGCATTGAAGGCCTCCACACCCTCCTTCATCAGCTGGATGTGCTCCTCGATGAGTCCCAGCGACGACTGCAGGCCATCGCGCTGGATCTGCAATGGCAGTTGCAGCTGGCTTTCGAGATGCTCCATCTTCTCATTGGCAGCAGCTACCTTGGCAGCGGCTTCATCCATGGTCTCCTGTGCCTTCGATTCGGCTGCGGCAACTGCGGTTGCAATCTTCTGCTCTGCCTCGATCTCGAGTTCTGCAGTCTTGAGGGCAACAGTGTTCTCCACTTCAACCGACTTCTGTGCAAGTTCGTTCTGCACATCTGCCAGTTTCTGGCGCAATGTAGCCACTTCGGTATCGGCCTTATGACGAATAGCTGCAATCTCCTGGTCGGCATTGCGCTGTACCTCAGCCACCTCGTCGCTGTACTTCTGCTGGGCGGCGGCAATGGCAGCATCCGACTTGCGCTGAGCGGCAGCAACTGCCTGCTGGGCGTTCTGCTGAGCAGCAGCAACAGCCTGCTGGGCACTCTGCTGGGCAGCGGCAATGGCCTGCTGGGCATCCTGCTTGGCGGCATTCAGATCCGTATTTGACTTCAGTCGCACGGCATTGAGTTCATCGCTGTGCTGCTGCTTGGCATTGGCCAAGTCGTCGGCAGCCTTCTGTACGGCAGCAGCAAGTTCGGCAGCAGCCTTCTGGAGCAGCGACTCCTTCTCCGAGTTGAAGGCAGCAAGGTCGTCGGCAATCTTCTTGCGAAGTGAATCGTTCTCAGTCTTGGCGGCTGCAAGGCCTTCGGAAGCGCTCTTCTTGAGCTTATCCATTTCAACATTCGACTTCAGGCGCAGAGCCTCGGTCTCCTGCTTGGCAGCAACGATTTCGGCGGCAGCCTTCTTCTGCAACTCTGCCGTAGCAGCCTCAAGTTGCTTGGCAGCATTCTTCTGTGCCTCGACGATGGCTGCATTGGCTATCTGCTTGGCATTGTTCACCTCCTGCTGCTTGGCAGCAAGCTCCTGCTGCTTCTGCTGAAGGATGGTACGAAGCGAATCAACCTGACGCTGAATCTCAGCATTTGCTTCCTTATCCGACAGATTGACCACTGGAACAGGCTTCTCGACAATCTTCTCGACAGGCACCTCAACCTTGACAATCTTCTCGACAATCTTTTCTACGGGAACCTCGACGCGCTTCTCGACGATTTTCTCGACAATCTTCTCCACGGGAACCTCGACGCGCTTCTCGACGATCTTCTCCACGGGAACCTCGACACGCTTCTCCACGATCTTCTCCACGGGAACCTCGACACGCTTCTCCACGATCTTCTCCACGGGAACCTTGACGATCTTCTCGACAATCTTGATTTGTGGAGCCACAGCAGCCACATTGGTCTCCTGCTTGGCGGCAGGTTTCTCGGCCTCCTGCTTCTTGGCAGGCTCGGCCTTCACGAAGTTGTCCTTTCGGGGCTGATCGACCTTCTTTTCTACGGTCTTCTCACCCTTCTTCGGCTGGGGAGTGACGACAGGCTTCGTTGCTTCCTGTGGACCCTTACCCTTCGGCTTCTTCTTGAATTGGTTGTACAGGTAATAGCAGATGATGGCTGCAATTGCAAGGGCGATCAGCGCGGTCAGAATCGACTGCAAGGTATCAATCCACGAACTACGCTCGTCCAAGGCATTCTTCTTGGGCTTCTCTGCGGGAGCCACTTCGCCACCTTGATTCTCCGAACCTCCATCTTCTACTTCTTCCGACGTACCGGAAGCCTCGGCGATGCCGAACTTGGCACGCACATCGGCAGGAGCAGTACCATCGGCTATGCGTACCTGCAGGGGACCTGCTTTGCTGTAGTCTTTGTTGCTGGGTAAGCGGAAGGTGAGTGTTGTATTCTTGACACCGTCCAGACGGAAATAGATGAAATTCGTGAAGTTATTTGCCGAGACAGGTTGGAATGTCTTTTTCTTCCCATCTCCTCCCTTAGTCGAATAGTCGTAAACTGTAGCTTTGCCCTTATCGAACTTGATCATGGCGTAATTACCTTCAGGGGACTTGGCATTGTTTGTCGACTTGTTGACAATCTTGATGATAGGGCTTGTCGTATATAGCACGTTGCTTGTGCCCTCAGTCTTCAAAAGACCGTTGGCAGATTCAACAGTGTACGGTTTATCAGCACTATCGATGCAGATAGCGACAAAACAAGTGTCAGAAGTGGCGCTGGTTGCCTGCGCATGCAGCATTACTTGAGAACCAAGACCCAACGAAAGGGCTAAAAGACAACTTAATTTTCTCATAATTGAGCAATATCGTATAAAAATCAATAATCAAAGGGTATAAATCGCGCGCAAAGATACGCATTTTTTGAATACAATCGACAAAAAAAGCCCGAAAAAATCGATTTTTCGGACTTTTTTTTCAAATATTAAGGATTATGATGCCAAATTGAATGCTTTTGCATTACTTTTCGGCAGCCTCTTCAGCCTCGTGGGCAGCGATGAGCTTGCTCTGGATGTCGGCAGGAACGAGCTCGTAGCTTGCGAACTTCATAATGAAGCTGGCAGCACCCTGGGTAAGGCTCGAAAGGGTGGTTGCATAGTCGGCCATCTCTGCCAACGGCACCTTGGCCTGCAGCTTCTGATAGCCAGCCTCGGCATGCATACCTACTACCATACCGCGATGGTTCTGGAGGTCGCTCATTACATCACCCATACGATCACCGGGAACGAAGACTTCAACGTCATAGATAGGCTCGAGGACCTTAGGACCGGCCTGACGGAATGCCATGCTGAAGGCGTTGCGGGCAGCAAGCATGAACGAAAGTTCGTTCGAATCAACCGGGTGCATCTTACCATCATAAACTACTACGCGTACGTCACGTGCATAGGAGCCTGTCAATGGGCCCTGCTCCAGACACTGCTGGATACCCTTGAGAATAGCGGGCATGAAGCGGGTATCGATGGCACCACCAACTACCGAGTTGATGAAGACGAGCTTGCCACCCCAGGCGAGATCGATTTCTTCCTTGCCCTTCATGGTTACGCGATACTCCTTGCCGGCGATGTTGTAAACCTCTGGATCGGGCTGTCCGTCAACGTATGGCTCAACGATCAGGTGAACCTCACCGAACTGACCAGCACCACCCGACTGCTTCTTGTGACGATAGTCGGCACGTGCAATCTTGGTGATTGTCTCACGATAAGGAATGCGCTGAGGAGCGTACTCTACATGCACCTTGTCGAGGTTCTCAAGACGCCACTTCAACGTACGGAGGTGGAACTCACCCTGGCCATGAACGAGGATCTGACGAAGCTCCTTCGACTGCTCGACAACCCAGGTGGGATCCTCGAGACGCATGCGGGTCAAAGCCGACATCATCTTCTCGGTCTCCTGCTTGTTGACTGCGCTGATGGCACGGGTATATTTCGACTGTGGGAACTTCACGAAGTTGTATTTCCAGTCGATACCGATCTGGTTCAGGGCATTGCCGGTGCGGCAATCCTTCAGCTTGGTAGTGCAGCCGATGTCACCAGCCTGGAGCTCGGAGACTTTCTCACGGTTGGCACCCGAACATACGAAGAGTGTGGAGATATGCTCGCTTGAGCCACGATCGGCATTCTGCAGGTCGTCACCCTCGTGAACGGTACCGCTCATCACCTTGAAGTACTGAACTTCGCCAATATGTGGCTCGACACCCGTCTTGAAGAAGAAGAGGCTGGTTGGACCAGCTGGATCGGGCTTCACTTCCTCACCACGGCTGTTGTACTCGGCTGGCATCTCGTCTACGAAAGGAACAACATTGCCCAGGAACTCCATCAAGCGGCCCACGCCATAGTTGCGGGTGGCGCAAACGCAGAACACTGGGAAGATCGAACGGGTAACCATACCCTTGCGGATGCCTTCGCGCATCTCGTCCTCGGTGAGCTCTTCAGTCTCGAAGAACTTCTCCATCAGGGCGTCATCGTTCTCGGCAGCAGCCTCGATGAGGGCCTTGTTCATCTCGGTGGCCTTGTCAATCTCGCTGGCTGGGATATCCTCAATGACTGGAGTAGGATTGTTGTCCTTGTAGGTGAGCTGCTTCATCAGGATCACGTCGATGATCTGATGGAAATTCTCGCCGGTCTGTACAGGATACTGCACGGGGACGCACTTGTTGCCATATGTCAACTTGAGATCCTCAACAAGCGTCTCAAAGTCACACTCGGCGTCATCAAGACGGTTTACGAGGAAGATCACAGGCTTATGCATCTTCTCGGTATGACGGAAGTGGTTCTGGGTGCCTACCTCAAGGCCGTTGCCTCCGTTGATCAGAAGAATGGTGGTGTCGGTTACCGACATGGCAGTGATGGCCTGACCTACGAAGTCGTCCATACCTGGGCAGTCGATCATATTCAGCTTCTTGCCATTCCACTCTACATGGAATACGGTGCTGAATACCGAATAACCATAATTCTTTTCTACTGGGAAGTAGTCGCTCACTGTGCTCTGCTGCGAAACGCGACCCTTGCGGTTAATCTGTCCGCTCACGTAAAGTAAAGACTCGGTAAGGGAAGTCTTACCAGCTCCATCATTGCCAAGCAAGGCAATGTTCTTAATCTCTTTTGAAGAGTAAACTTTCATAGACTCTAAAAATATTTAAGGTATATATTTAATGTTTGTTTTTCGCATTATTTGACGAAGATTTGGTCTCGTTTGGGTCCGAATTCGAGAAAATCGCGTGCAAATATAAGTGAAATTTCGATATGTTGCACATTATTGTAGCCCTTTTTTTCAAATTTTATGTTGTAAAACATGTTTTTCGGCAGTTTTTTAGGTTTTTTAGACATTTTTTTTGGCGCATTCTGCAACAATTGCTATCTTTGCACCAACAATCAAAATCCGCAACACATGAATAATTTCACTTTCTACTCCCCTACTGAGTTTTGTTTCGGACGCGGACGCGAACAGGAAGTTGGCCAGCTCTGCGTCAAGTATGGTGCCCATCGTGTGATGATCGTCTATGGAGGCGGCTCTGTGGTTCGCAGCGGCCTGCTCGATCGTGTCAAGACTTCACTCGATGCCGTTGCCATCCCCTATATCGAAATGGGTGGTGTCCGCCCCAATCCCACCGACCCCAAAGTTTACGAAGGACTGGCACTTGCCCGCAGTTTCAAGCCCGATTTTATGCTCGCTGTGGGTGGCGGTTCGGTCATCGATACCGCTAAGACCATAGCCGCAGGATACTATTACGAAGGCGACTTCTGGGACTTCTTCATCGGCAAGGCCAAGGTCGGCAACTGTCTGCCCGTCGGTGTCGTGCTCACCATCCCTGCTGCCGGTAGCGAGGGTTCGGGCAATGCGGTCATTACCAACGAAAAGACGCTCCAGAAGCTGGGCATTCGTCAGCCCATGCTGCTGCGTCCGAAATTCTCCATCATGAATCCCGAACTGACCATGACGCTGCCCGAATGGCAGACTGCCAGCGGCATCTCCGATATGATGGCACATATCCTCGAACGTTATCTCAGCAACACCCCCGATGTGCAGATCGGCGACCGTATGGCCGAAGGTATCCTGCTGGCTATCATGGAAGAGGCTCCCAAGGTCATCGCCAATCCGAACGACTACGAAGCGCGTGCCAACATCATGTGGTGCGGCACTATCGCCCACAACGACACCTGCTCCCTGGGGCGTCAGGAGGATTGGAACAGCCATGCCATGGAGCACGAGATTTCGGCCGAATACGATGTGACGCATGGCGCTGGTCTTGCCGTCATCTTCCCAGCCTTCCTGCAATATATGGCCAATGTGCATCCCCACAAGGTGGCACAACTCGCCATGCGTGTGCTTGGCATTCAGCCCAATCTCCCCGCCGATGCCGACATCAACAATACGAATACCTGGCCAATCGATGAACAGAAGCGCGTAGCTATGGCAGGTGCCTTGAAGCTCAAGACGTGGTTCCACGATGTGTTGCACATGCCGGTTTCCTTCGCGCAATTGGGCATTCCCGAGCCGAACCTCGAACTGCTCAACCAGCGTCTCCATCAGAACAAGGGTGCCGTGATGCCCGGCTACTTCCCCCTCGATGCCGAAACAACAATGCAGATCTACAAGCTCGCTTTATAATATCATTAGCCCCACAGCAATTGTTAATTGTTAATTATTAATTATTAATTGTTAATTATTAATTATTAATTGTTAATTGTTAATTATTAATTGTTAATTGTCAATGACCGCCAGAGAATATCTCTCCATCCTGCACGTTGCCGAACGTCTCAAGGACACCCCGCGCCATTGCACCACGTCAAAGCGTCGTGTCGAAAGCGTGGCCGAACACAGCTGGCGCATCTCGCTGATGGCCTTTCTGTTGAAGGACGAGTTTCCCGAAGCCAACATCAACAAGGTCGTCTCGATGTGTCTCATCCACGACCTGGGCGAATGCTTCACAGGCGACATCCCCACCTTCCTGAAAACCAACAGCGACCGCGAGACCGAGGATTCCCTGCTCACCCAATGGGTGAAATCCCTGCCCGCGAATATCGCAGAAACGATGCTTGCGCTATATGCCGAGATGGACGAGCAAAAGACGCTCGAAGCCAGGCTCTACAAGTCGCTCGACAAACTCGAGGCCCTCATCCAGCACAACGAATCCCCCATCGACACCTGGTCAGCCAACGAGTACGACCTCAACAAGACCTACGCCTTCGACACCGTCGCCTTCTCCCCCTGGCTCACCTCCCTGCGCCAAGCGATCCTCCAAGACACGCTCACCAAGATCGACCAGGAAAAATAAAAAAAGAGGGCCCTGCCCTCTTTTTTTTTGATGCTCTGGTCCCATTTTGGTCCCTCGTGTTTCGTGGCGGCCAAGCTTGGCCGCCCCTTTATCGAATCCTCGCCAGCAGTCCCCGGCACCCCTCCAGCACATCGCGCCACGTGGCCTCGAAATCCCCCGTGTACCACGGGTCAGCCACCTCCCCGGGCCTTTCGGTGAAATCCATCAGCAGACAGATCTTGCCCTCAGGATCGCCTCCCAGCATACGACGCATGTTGCGGAGGTTCCACTCGTCCATGCCCACAATCAGGTCATAGTATTGATAGTCGCGACGCGTGATCTGCCGCGCATACTTGCCATCCGACACGATGCCATGTTCCGCCAGTTTGCGCCGAGCAGGCGGATAGACGGGATTGCCGATCTCCTCGGTGCTCGTGGCAGCCGAAGCGATTTCGAACTCCCCTTCCCTGCCCGCTTCCTTCACCAGCCATTTCATCACAAACTCGGCCATCGGGCTGCGGCAGATGTTGCCGTGGCAAACGAAAAGTATCTTCTTTGTCTTCATTCAAAATTCAAACCTTAGAGCTTTACTATTTCACCTATCTGACAGACCACCAGTTCCTTGCCCGATTCCTGGGCAGCCTGTCTCTCATTCTCGAGCGGCTCCTTCCACGGATGGTTGGCGAGGATGAACTTCGAATGATGCACAGTAATATATCGGCGTGCGCCCATCTCGGTCATCTCCTTGCCAAGTTGTTCGGGCAACGTGTGTATCTGTGCCCATCGCTTGTCGTACTGTCCATTTTCGAGTATAGCCAGGTCAATGACCGGGAACCGCTCTCCGATTCGCTTGAAACGTCCGTCATATCCTCCATCTCCTCCGACAAACACGCGGAGCGATGGTGTCTCGAGCATGAACGATGCCCAAAGTGATTGATTCGATTTAAGTCCTCGGCCCGAGAAATGCCGCGTAGGCAGACAGACCACACGTGCCTCCGTGCTGTCGGGTGTCAATGCCTGATACTCGCCGAGTGGAGCCTCCTCGTTCCAATCCAGTTCGATGAGCTGTTCGGGAGCATACCCCCAACGCTCGAAGTGCGCACCTACACCCAGTCCGCACACCACATGCCGAACGCGCGTCCTCAGTTCCTTCACTACCCGATAGTCGAGATGGTCCCAATGGTCGTGCGTGATGACAAGGTAGTCGATGACTTCGGGCATATGTTCGGGCTTGTAGTAGTCCGTGCCCGGAAACATCCTGTTGACAAACGACACGGGCGAACCCTGATAGAACACTGGATCCACCAGGAACGTCTTGCCCGACAGTTGCAGCAGATAACTGCTATGTCCCAGCCACACATACACATCTTCCTGCGGATCAAGTCCTCGCAGGTCGCTTTTCATTACCGTCACTTCACCCTCTTCGGGTACTCGTCCCTCGGGTTTCTTGCCAAAGACGAAGTTCCACATCGTCTTGAATCGCCCCTGGCGTGCGCCTTCTTCGTTCTGTACCATAAGTGTCGTAGGCTCTTCGTTCTGGAACGCTCCATCACGATAGTTGGGCGAATTGAGCACACGCTCCAGTCTTTCTCCTTTTGGCAAAGATCCGAAAGGCTTGCTGTGCACAAATGCATATACCCCAATGGGAATAGCCACAATAATACAAATGATTGCTATCAACATCTTCTTCATTTATTTCTGTTGTATTTTGCGCTGCAAAGATACGAACTTTTCGCGAAAAAACAAAATAAGAGCCTCTCAATCGAATGGGAGGCTCTATATTTTAGGAACAAAAGTACGGAATTGTAACGATAGACTTTACTTCACGATCACCTTCTTGGCCACACCGCCCTCGCGGATGATGTAGAGACCAGGTGTCAGCTGGCTGGCGTTCTCGCCCACCTTCTGGCCCTTGATGTTGAATACCTCAACACCGGCATTCTGGTTCTCCTCGATGCCCTTCACGCCAGTCGTGGTGCCATAGTCGGGGATGGCAACGATGTTGGCGTTGACAACCTCGCGGGTATTGGTGTTCACCAGGAAGACAACGAGACGTGGATTGACGCCCACCTTATCCTCGACAACAGGCACGTTGAGACCGTATTCGTAGGTCAGAGCCTCGTTGGCAGTCACCTTGCGTGGTACGCTGTTGGCTACACCATTGCAGTCGCTGGCAGCCACTACAAGGTTCATGTTGATCGAAGTGCCCGTCCAAGGCTGGTCACGCCAGTAGGCCATGTCGTCCTCGGGATAGCTGCTCTTGTAGTAGGTGATGTAGTTGTTCTGCATCAAGGTGATGGAGTCCTTGATGACGGCAAATACCAGACGATAGTAGGCCTCGTTGCTCGTCATCTTGAACGTCGTGGTGGCAGTGATGCTGACGCTGTCCTGTGCCTCGGTGGTCCACTCGGCGACAGCCTCCACATCGGCCTCCGAAACCTTGGTGAGGTTCCTGGTTACCACCTGGTCGGCCTGGAACGAATAGGGAGCCGTATTGTTGTCGCCGTAGTAGGGATCGGTGAGGAAGCAGCGGTCGACGTCGGCCAAAGGAGCGTTGTAGTACTTGCTGTCCTCGGTGCGCGACTTGTAGGCATCGAGGGTCAAGGAGTCGCCCATATGGATGGTGATCGGGATAACCTGTTCGCCCAAGGTCTCGATCATACGCTCCACACCCACATAGCCGCGGCCCGAATAGTACTTGCCCGAACCTACATAAACCTCCACGAGGCTCTTGCGGGTAGCGCTTTCTTCAAGACCGACCACAAAGACGGTGGCCTTCACCTTGCTGGTGTTCTCGTTCTCCTGTCCGTTCACCTTGGTCACCTTGATGGTCACCTCCTGCTCACCGGCCTTGGCGAGGGTGCCGAGGTTGAGGGTCACGGTGCCCTGCGTCTGGAACATGTTCTCGATGGGAGTCTCCAGGTCGGCGTGTCCTTCCTTGGTCTCGCCGTTCAGGTCGCAGGTGAAGTCGATGCTGCTGATGCCGGCAGTACCGAGGTTCTTGAGGGTTGGGGTGACAATCACCTCGTTGCCTACCAGGGCAACCACGTCGTCGAGGTCATCGTTGATGCTGGCAGCGTTGGTCTTGATGTTGTCGCCGCTGATCTTTACCTGCAGGGCCAGACAGCCCGTGCCGCTCTTGTCGGCAAATTCGGTCTCCTCGGGCTGCTTCAGGAAGAAGCTCTTGGCCACATCCTTCTTTGCATAGACCACGGGAGTATAGTCATAGTCGCTGTACCAGTTGTTCAAAGTGAAGCTGTAGCCCACATAGCATCCTTCCTCGGGAAGAGCCACGGCGTCGAATGCGCCCTCCGACCAGGTGGTGGCCGAACTGCCCAGCGTCGTCAAAGCGGCCTCTGCCAGGTTCTCGCCGTCGAGGGTGGCACGTACCCACACCTTGGCATCGACAACATTGGCCGAATAGATGCGCGAACGGAAACGCACACCCGTCAGATTCACACCCTTCAGGTCGCCTGCGCCATCCACGAAGGTAGCTGCCTCGTAGGTGCCGAGCTTGTAGTTGCCCGTGATGCTCTGTGCCTGATCCGAATAATAACCCCACCACATCTCGTTGGTGGCATCTTGTGCGCTGGCCGAAAGTGCCATGGCGCCAAGGATTGCTGAGAAGAAAAGTTTTTTCATGTTGTTAGTGTATGATTGATTGAAACGTTATCATTTGAAGATGGTCTCATGCTGCACCGTGCCGTCCTTGGACGAAGTCTGCTTGATGCAGATGCCCTTGCCGGGTTCGGCGAGCTGTCGGCCGCTGAGGTCGAAGTATTTCACAGCCGTAGCCTGACGATTGTCGCTGGTGATGGCTGCGATGCCCGTCTGGCCCGAAGGCGTGGTGTGCTTGCTGCCGTCGGCGGTCACATAGACGCAGTAGTCCGAGTAGCGGACCTCTCCGCCCATGAAATAGACGCTCTGCAGCGCGATGCTGTCGACAGTGAGCGAGAAGTCGTGGTCGAAGGCAATCACGTGGTAGCTGCCGTTGCAGTCGGTGCGCTGGCGCGAAGTGATGCCACGGTCCGAGAACTTCGAATTCACAAGCACCGAATCGACGAAGGCAGGGTACCAGTCTGCATCGAACTCGAACAGCTCGCCATTGACGAAGAAGCGATAGAACAGCGAGTCGGGGTTGATGTAGTTGCCCTCCACGTCCTCTGCAGGTACAACGTAGGTCATCGAGGTCTGGATGCCATAGGTCATATCAACGTCCCAGGTGCGGATATCCGGGGTGGCAGGTGTGGCAGCCACCTCGTAGAAGCGTTTGATGGTCTGGGTGGGGAAGCTCTGGCTGTAGCTGGCATTGCGTGCCTTGCCCAGGGTGATGAGGAAGCCGTCGGGACCATAGAACGAGTCTTCTGCCTCGTTGTACGCCATCACGCAGTAGTCCTTGCTCGTGTAGATCGGGTAGCCGTTGTCATCGAGACCCTTGTAGGCAGCGCCCTTGGTGTAGAGGTAGTACTGTCCGTTGTACAGGCCCACATACTGTCCTGAAGCGATGTAGATCGAGTCGCCTACCATTTCACCCTTCACCAGCGCATCGGGAGTCTTCGTTGACATACCCTTGAAGTAGAAGTCGTTGCCGTCGCGGGCAATATACACCATTTCGGGCACGTAGTACTTGTAGGTATTCTCATAGCGCAGCGAATAGGGTTTGAACTCGAGTCCCTCGGGAGCCACTACCAGCGTGTCGGTGAAGCGCTCGTAGGCATAGCCCCAGTTGTACGAGAACACGCCGCCATCCTCGTTGACGACGCAGATCTCAAGGTCGTCGCTCCGGAACGAACCCGTGGCATCGTCCCACTCCATCTCGAACTCGTCCGACTCGGTGTCGGCATGGATGTCGTTGTTGCCATCGACATACGCCAGCGAGGCGTAGAACAGGTTGCCGTTCAGGTCCTCGTAATAGACCTGGGGATTCTCGAACACCACAGCGTTGCGGTATTCGTTGATCGTGCCCTTGATCCACGTGTCGTAGGGATAGGACGTGATGATGTTCTGCAGATAGACGTCGTCGCCGTCAATCACCACGGTGGTCTTGATGGCGCTGCGTGTGACAAACTCATCCATCTGCGGGTCGTAGTACGTCGTGGTCAGCGAATAGTCGTAGGCCGTGCCGTCCGGAGTGTCCCAGATGGGATGCTTGCGGGCCTTTCGCTGGCTCGAACCCATGAGGTCGATGGCTGGGGTCTCGTCCAGCTGGGCACGTCTGATCTCGGTCTCTGACTGAACAGACACCTTCGGCGAAACCTGAAAACTTTGAGCACTTGCCGAGGCCGTGAACAAGCCGAGGCAAGCAACAATAAGGGTAGATTTAATCATGCGCTTATTAATTATTAAATAATGTATTGGATGAATCGAAACACGTGGCAAAGATAAGGATAAATTACAAAACATCCAAAAAAAGCCCCGTCTATTTGCGCATTTTCTCCATTTATATTTTTTTTTCCATCGCTTTTGCCCTTTTTTTATTCCATTTCTTGGCATAATCTCCCAAAAATTGTATCTTTGCACCGAACTTTTCGATTAACCCTCGACTCCACAATTTCCTTCACGAACTATGAAAAGACTGATTCTGGCAATATTGCTTTCGCTATTCATCATTCCTGTGGCCCTGTCCATGCCCGCCAAGCCCGGCACGTGGCGCACCATCACCCTCACCGACGGCAGGCAGGTCACCGCCCGGCTCTGTGGCGACGAACGCTTCAACTTCCTCCTTTCGGCCGATGGCACCTGCTATGCCTTCGACCCCGCCACGCTTTGCTACGCCCCCACTTCCATCCAGGCACTCCAGGCACAGGCTGCCGCCCCGCAGTCCGAAGGAATGAGGCGTGCTCGTCCTCGTCGCAGTTCCGACCGCGAGCAGTATGCCACCGACGAGTTCATAGGTCGCAAGAAAGGTCTCGTCATCCTTGCCGACTTCCCCGACCAGGAGTTCCAGGAGGGCAACGACAAGGCGCTCTACCTGCGCATCCTCAACGAGATAGGTTTCAGCGAAGGACGCTTCAAGGGCTCGGTCAAGGACTACTTCCTGGCACAGAGCGGAGGGCGTTTCGAACTCGACTTCGACGTGGTGGGTCCCGTACGCATGGACAGTTCCTACACCTACTACGGCCAGCGCGGCAACGAGGTTGACATGTATGCCGACCTGATGGTCATCGAAGCCTGCCGGAAGGCCGACGCCGACATCAACTTTGCCGACTACGACTGGGACGGCGATGGCGAGGTCGATCAGGTGTTCATCCTCTATGCCGGCTTGGGCGAAAGCAATGGCGGCGCCCCCAACACCATCTGGCCCCACGAATACACGCTCACCGGTTGGGGCCGTACCCCGCTCCATCTCGACGACGTGACCATCGACACCTACGCCTGCTCCAACGAAGTCGATCCCGGTAGGAACATCGAGGGCATCGGCACCATCTGCCACGAGTTCTCCCACTGCATGGGTCTGCCCGACCTCTACGACACCTTCTATGCCGGCAACTACGGCGTCGGACATTGGGACCTCCTCTCGCACGGCGGCTGGAACGATGGCGGCTTCACGCCCGCAGGCTACACCAGCTACGAGAAGATGGTCTGCGGCTGGCTCACGCCCGTCGAGCTCAGCGACGAAGACACACAGATCGATGGCCTCCGTCCGCTCAGCCAGGGCGGCGATGCCTACATCATCTACAACCAGGCTGAACCCAACGAATACTACCTGCTCGAGAACCGCCAGCGCACGGGTTGGGATGCCTCCGTGCCCGGCAGCGGCCTGCTCGTGCTCCACGTCGATTACGACAAGGCCATCTGGCAGTGGAACTACGTCAACACCATCGTCGACAACCGCAACGTCCCGGGTTCCGACCGCATCTTCAACGACCACCAGCGTCTCACCATCATCCATGCCGACAACGACGACGACAAGAGCTACTGGAGCGTGGCGGGCGGCTACTACTCCCGTCAGACCGAATCGACCGATGCCTATCCCTATCTCCAGAACGACAGCCTCACCGACAACTCCTCCCCTGCCGCCGTGCTCCACAACGGCAACGTCGATCGCCATCGCTTCATGAACCGCGGCATCCACGACATCATCGTACAGCCCGACAGTTCGGTCTCCTTCCACTACGCTGCCCTCAGCGAGCGCATCATCTACATGGACAGCCTTTCGGCCAATCGTCCCGACACCACGGGTGCCATCTTCTACGAGTCGTTCAACGAATGTCTCGGCACGGGCGGTAACGACGGCATCTTCAAGGGCAATGCCACGGTGGCTTCGGCCGACTTTCTGCCCGACCTGGGCGGCTGGCAGTCGCTCATCGCCGGTGGTGGCGCACGCTGTGCCAAGTTCGGCAACGCCATGCACCAGGGCATCACCATCACCCCTTCGTTCGAACTCACGGGCGACACCCTCGAACTGAGTTTCTATGCCGCACCCTGGAACAAGGACGAGCCTGAACTCCTCGTCACGCCCTCTAATCCCGACATCCTCCTCGCCGACACCCTATTCACGATGCAGCAGGGACAGTGGACCCACTTCGTCACGCAGATCTGGGGCACAGGAGCCTCCACCCTCACCTTCACCCCCGACCTCCGCTTCTTCCTCGACGAGGTCCTCATCCGTCGCGTCCCCTCCCCCAATTCCATCGAACTCATCCATTACCCCTCAAACCCCTCAAACCCCTATTTCCTCCTCGACGGCCGCCCCGTCCGCACCATCCCTTCCGGATTCATCCTCCGCAGGCAAAGTGATGGCACATTTAGAAAGGAATTCATCCCATAAAAGACTGGGATATACGATTTTTAATATTTTTCTGCGAAGTGCCCATTTCGAGAAATCGAAAACAAAAGCGGATAATAACATAAGCGGTCGCATAGCTCAAAATTATAGAAAAATTAAATCAAAAAATTATAAGAAAAACGGGACAGAATGTTTGATTTCGGACGTACATCTTTTGATAATTATTAAAATCAATTTTCTTATAATTTTGAGCGAAGCGACCCCTAAAAACTATTTCTCTCGCGCAATCTCCAACGCGCGATGCACATTGCACCCCACAAAGTTGCCCAGTATCGCCATCAGCCAGGGAAGGAACATGAAGTCCATCGCCGCGCAATAGTAGAAGATGTCCGCGATGCTGTGCCTGAAGCCGCACACGATGAAGAGAGGCACACCGAAGAGCAGCGGCAGAAAACGCCCCTCACGCGCAAACTTCACCGCCGTACTCATGATGAAGCCGCAAGGGATGGCGAGCAGGAACACTGCCAGCAGGCTCTTCCCCGCAATCACATCCACAATCTTCTGCGCACTCTCGACGTACTGGGGCGAAGCATAGTCGAAGATCAGGCTCACCAGCCAGCAGCCCACGAAGTTGCCCGCGATGATATACAGCAGGTCGGTCAGTTCCCTTCGGTTGGTGAAGAAGCCCGACTTGCCCGTATAGAGCGCCAGTCCGTAATGCACCACGCTGAGCAGACCGAAGCTGAACATCACAGCTCCGATGATACCGCCCATCACCAAATTCACATACCCACCCAGTCCGATGCACACACCGGCGAGCACACTGCTTATCAGCAGATTCACGATTCTTTTCATATTTTTGTCCTTATTTGATTACGCAAAGTTATATTTGATTACGCAAAGTCCTTTTTCGTGCGCAAAGATATAGAATAATTGCTCATTCTCCAAGAAGAAATCGAAAAAATGCGATAATATCCATCAATAATTAAAACAAGCAAGCACACCTGTGAAGGTCGGCTTGCTTTTTTCATCCATTTCAAAGAAAAAAGACGAAATATTTGGAAAATTGCACTTGATTTACTATATTTGCACCCGAAAATTATTATATCATGGCAAAGAAACAAGCACAAGACAAGACATCCATCGGATTCGAGGACAAAATATGGACAGCGGCCGACAATGAAGATAACTTCGATTCCACATCTCTTACCCCCGTCGTCGGCCTCGGCCATGACGACCATTCCGTCGGCTATTCTTTGGCCGCCGATGACTCTGAGATGAACTAAAAGGACGATGACAGAACCATCTAAAAATAACAATATATGACAATCGAAACTGAAGAAATAGATAATCTTCTCGGTTCAGGCAACCAAATGGACGACACAGACTACTTCGCTCCCTTATTTGACATAAATCTTCTTGATGAGGAAATTAAAGAGCTGGAGACGAAAGAGATACATTATTTGTCTGCCTATTACGAGCGCACTATGCTGGACCGATTCTTAACCATAGCCCGCGAGATAGACGATGTAATCTCCAATGGAGAAATCAATAGCACAAATATCGTCAATTACCTGACCATCAAGGAAGCATTTGAAAAGTATCAACTTACGTTCAATCGTCTGGAACAGTATTTGGAAAGGATCAAGAGGCAGAACGAGAGAACTACCTACAACTACATCTCCAAGGAAAGTGCCGAATTCCTTATAGACAAAAACTTCACATCAATAGACTCCCCCGACCGCATTCAAGAGATGATTGATGAAGATGGCGAGGAATTCAGAAAATTCATTGGCGAAAGAATCAACAGTGAATTATCATTTCTTAGAGATATATGGCAGCATATATTTATCGAAGCTCGTTTCAGACATGGCAACGAGATGATGGAGTATGTTATCTCTGAATTCCGACGTTTCGTTAAGATGGACAAATATCATCTTCCTCCCAAACTCAAGGTCGGAGCACAGCATTTCAAATCCGACAGACTCGAGACGGTTTCCAAGCCTCATTGGGCAAAGCTTGCAGAAGCCGACGAGAAACTTATCAGCAAGATCATCAATGACGAACCCGTCGATGCCGGTACTTGCGCTTATTTGTACGATGCCAGTGAACTGAAGGATTTGAGGGAAAACAAAATGCTGCTCAGCTTGCTGAGGGAAGCATCCGACCCGGAGAATCTTTTTGATTGGTCAATCCTGTTCTCTCACGATGAATTGTTCGAACAATACGTGACTTTCGAGAATGTGATGTTCTTCTTCGGCCGCATTCATCGGGAGAACCTGATCAAATGCGAGATGTACGACGGTCTGAGGGAGCAATACCACAAGTTCATCTATGGCACCGAGGAAGATAAGAAGGAAGCGAACGCAGAGATTGTGGTTCCAACCGACACTAAAACCCCAATCACAGAAACCGTCGCTCCTGCTCCAGAGAAACACTACATCAACGAACGCATCGACGAAGCCAAGCTGATCGATTTCATCCGAGACTATACCGATAGGCCGAACAAGTCAAACTATTTCGTGAACAAGAGCCATTGGCTTGCCATCTACACTGTGCTGCGTCAAAAGTTAAAGGCGTTGGGCAATGCCCCCATCTTCCTTTTCAACTCCCGACCAAAATTTGTGGAATGGGTGAATCTGAAGATCCAACCGCAGAGCATCCCCTGCGACAAGAATGCCTTGGACAATGCTCCCAAATATTTCCGCGACGAGGACAGCTACCCCTGGAACATCGAAGACTACTATAAATCCGGGGGCACTCAAGATCAGAACTACAACGGCTACTCGATGGTGGCAGATTATTTCCAAAGGAACCTGATCGACCAGCTGAAGGATTTCTTCAGCAAATGATTTTTCCCAGGCAATAGGCGCGTGCATTCCAACCCGAAATGCACGCGCTTATTCGTTGAGTTTTTGAGTTTCGAGTCATTGAGTCATTGAGTTTGGCGTTGAGTTTTTGCCAAAACGGTCACCTTTTTTTGCTTTTCTCGGCTTTTTGCCGTAAATTTGCAATGCAATTCAGTAAATAGCTGAAATGCAGTGCACTTAACTACATCAAATCGACAAAAAACAATGAAACAAAAAAATTCAACTTTCGAGAATCCAACCAAGGGGCACCCTCGCCCCTACCCCAGTATATATATCTACCCTCCCCTTTATGGGGGGAGGGCGATATTATACTGAGGGCGGGGCAGGGCCCCTAAGTTGCCCCGGAATCCAATCAATTTTTCGCAAAATTTAACATCGTGGTCTAACCATTGAGTTTTTTTGAAAATCGCATGAAACATATCGTAGAGAGCGTGGAGGAGATGTACCACGCAATGTTACCCTTTGGGGAAGTGATCATCGATGCAGTACTGGATGCGGTTCGCAAGACCAGGACACAAAGCGCGGGAGACATCGCTCTGCTCCTGGACGCAGACCGACGGCTCCTGAATGATGCGTTCCTGCTGCTCACGGGCATGAACCTGAGCACGATGATCATCGAGTGGCGAATGATGCAAGCAAAGGATCTGCTCGACGACAAGAGCCTGTCTGTGACTGAGGTGGCACATCGCTGCGGCTTCAAGCGTCAGAAGAATCTTATCCTGGCATTCCGCCGAAGGTGGGGAACCACTCCGCAAGCGTACCGAACGGGCAAGCTGCTCCGCAATGGTAATTACGCAGTCAACAAGGATTATCATTCGCGGAAGACTGCCCTCGACATCGCGAAGGAACATCTATCCCGAACCAGCGAACAACAGTAGTTTTTTATCACGAATTTGCGAATTTGAGAATTAACGTGATAAGAAAAGACGAAACCCTATTTCCGATCGAGGCATGTCCCCCAAGGTACCGGGGAGGATATGCGTCGATGGGAGGATGTCCGCTAACGTACGTTGGAGGATATGCGGTGACGGAGGGATGTCCGCTAACGGTCGTTGGAGGACATGCGTCGATGGGAGGATGTCCCCTAACGTACGTTGGAGGATATGCGTCGATGGGAGGATGTCCCCTAACGTACGTTGGAGGATATGCGTCGATGGGAGGATGTCCCCTAACGTACGTTGAAGGATATGCGATGATGGAGGGATGTCCGCTAACGTTCGTTGGAGGACATGCGAAGATGGTGGGATGTCCGCTAACGGTCGCTGGAGGATATGCGACGATGGAAGGATGTCCCCTAACGTTCGTTGGAGGACATGGTACTATAGAATCATGTCCCCCAACGGTCGCTGGAGGACATGCTCATGATTGAATCGACAAATCTAATGAATAGACACGCTGGACACTATATTCCCGCGTTGATTAGCGAACGGAACTGCTGGATGCCCTGATGATTGTTGTCGAGAGCCTCCACTTCCTGCAGGTAGCGCTCGGCGTGCTCCATGTCGCCCATACCGCAGTAACCGAGGGCGAGCATATACTTGCAGTGGATGAGGTTCTTCGTGTCGAGCGAATCGTCCCAGATGAGTAGGTCGGGCAACGAAACGGCGAAGTAGTCCATAATCTGCTTCTCGAAGATGTGCTGCTTTCCGTAGTTGATGAGACGATAGAAGCGACCGTGAGCCTCACCTTCGCGACCGAGCTTGCGGAGCGCGAGTCCCTGATAGAAGATCTTGTCGGGCTTGGCATCGTTGTAGTACATGGCTGCGGCAGGTTCCTGCGGTCCACGGGTGGCCTCTTCCCAGCACTCACGCGCCTTCTCGTTCTGACCAAGGGCTTCGTAAGCCACACCGAGGAGATAGTAGAAGTCGTTCTCCTGTGCGCCATAGAGCTTGCCTTCACCGAGGTGGTGGGGATATTCGAGACACTGGTTGAGCAAAGCGATGGCCTCGTCGTAGTGCCCCTCTCCCATCGCCTTCTTCGCCAACTCGACACGGCAGATCTGATACTGGGCGGACACCTTGCCTTCGCCTCCCTCCCACGGATGGAAGGTGCGGGCATCGAGGCGCTGCATAGCCTCCTGGTAACGGCCCACCTGGTTGAGCAGGGTGATTTCCTCGAGCACGAGGTCGTCGCGACGCTCGATCAGCTGCGGGTACTTCTGCAGGAATGCCAGACGCTCCTCGTGGGGACGATGCAGACGCTTGTAGAGCTGGTCGAGCTCCATCAGGATGCGCTCGTCGTTCTCGTCGAGGTGGAAGGCGCGTTCCATGTATTCCAATGCCTCGTCCTGCCTGTCCTGCTTGTTGAAGCGGCCCAGGGCAAGATTGCGCCATACGGTGGGGAACGTCGGGTCGAGACGAGCCGAGAGTTCCCAGTTCTCGATGGCCAGATCGTACTGACGAGCGGCATAGTAGAGACAGCCCAGATAGTAGGGAGCACGAGCACCCTGCGGATTCTGACGCTTGGCGGCTTCGAGCACGATGACGTCTTCGGGACGGTTGGGGAAACAATAGTCGGGGGCGAACTGCTCGGCTTTTTCGATGTAAGATGGATGATGTAAGAGGGAAGATGGGATGAGGGTGGCCAGGTAATAGTAGGTCATTGGGGTGACGGCACCCTCTTCGATGGCAATCTGCCAGAGGGAGCGTGCCTCGTCGAAAAGACCTGCAGCGCAGTAGTCGAGGGCAACCTCGTCGTAGTTCTGTGCCGAACGGCGAAGCATCTGCTTAATCTGGGCCAGCTCAGCCTCGTCCTGCTCGATAAGGTACTTCTCGAAGCGGCAGCCATAGTTGAACAGGTCGAACGAGAGCGACTCGTCGATGAGCGCCAGCGCATCGCCATGCTTCTCAAGTTTGCGCAGCAGGGCAGCCTTCAAGGCACGTGCCTTGTGATTGTGCCAGTTGTTGTTCAGGCAGCGGTTGACCTCGTCGAGGGCATCCTCGTAGCGACCCTGCATGGTGCTGATCTTGGCTGCTTCGAAATAGCCGGCATCGGCCCAAGCCTTGTTCCAGGTGGCTTTCCAGAAGAGTTCGTAGGCTTCGGAGATTTTGCCCAAATACTTCAGCGCCAGCGCAAGATTGTAGATGGGTTCGCCATCGTAGGGATTGGGATTGCGGCGCTGGGAGAGCTTCACAGCCTTGCGCAGATACTCTTCGGCCTTGGCGAAACGGCCCTTGCGGATGTACCACAGGCCAAGGGCATTGAGGCAGCGGATGTCGTTGGGATCGCGACGCAGGGCCTCCTCGTAGTAGTCGGTTGCCTGCCACGTGGCGTGACGATACTGCTCGAGGTGCTGACCGGTGAGGAAGAGCTGCTCGTTGGTCTTGATCTGCTCGGGCAGCAGGGCGGCTTCGGCAGAATCGGGGATCGGACGGATCTCGTCGGCCTCGGCATGCCAGGAGAGGACGGTGCGCTGACCATAGACGAAGTTCTTCTGAATCTCGAAGGTCAGCTCGTTGAAGGAGGCACCGCTGGTCTCGACCGTACGGACAAGCACCTCTTCGGGCGAAAGGGTGAGTTCCTCATTGAAGAACACCTTGCCTTCGTCGCGGCGCAGGACGATCCTTACCTGCTGTCGGCTGGTGGCGAAGACCTTGAACTCGACCTGTCCCCTACCGACCTCGTTGATGTTGAACACAAGGTCCTTCGATGCCTCCTTGACCACACCAAGCTCGCGGTAGGGCATGAAGTACTGGGTGAACATCTTCTCCTCGTAGGGCATCAGCCAGGTGAAGTCGGGCTGGTTCTCGGTATAGACGCCCGCCATCAGCTCGATGTAGGGACGGAATCCCGTGCGGTCGATGCCCCACTGCTTCATCTCCTCGGGAGTGGCCTCGTCGGTGAGGTTGCGGTCCCAGGCTCGGCCGAAGTCGCCATTGCCCCAGGTCCACTGCTTCTTGCCGGGCGAGAAGTGATGGCTTGCCACGTGCAGCATACCGCCGTGGGTGTCGTTCTCGTAACCGCCTTCGAAGTTGAAGCGCGAGTTGACGCCCATATAGCTGGTGGGAACGAAGATGTTCCTGTAGTTGGAGATATCGACGCCTGCCGAATAGTCCATCTTGTAATAGGTGCCTGTGGCGATGGGGAACGACGAGACGGCACGCTTGCCATGGTCGAACACGGCGTTGATGTCGGGCGGGAACACGCTCTGATACTGGTCGTTGACCTCAACGGCAGGATTGGCCCACCAGAGGAAGGTCTGCGGCACGTCGGTGCGGTTGTAGAGGCGACCCTTGATCTCGAGATAGGCGCATCCGGGACGCAGCGTGAAGCCTGCCATACCCTTCTGATGGAACATCTTCTCCATCTCGCTCACCCACACGCTGACCGACCCGTCGACATTCTCCTCGATGCACGTATCGACGGGCATATAGGTGGTGGGACGATGGTGCTGTGGCCAGTTGAACTCGATGCCACCCGAGATCCAAGGACCGGCAAGTCCGACAAGGGCGGGCTTGATGACGTGGTTGTAATAGACGAAGTGACGGCGGGCAATCTTGTCGTAGGCCATCTGCACACGACCGCCCAGTTCGGGCAGGATCATCACCTTGATGTACTCGTTCTCCATCCAGATGGCCTGGTACTTCTTATCGACCTTCTCGTCGCTCATCGTCTCGATGACGGGATAGGGATAGACCACACCACTCGAGCCTTGATAGACTCGCTTCTCGAGGAACATCGGGTTCTTTTCGGGCTTACCCACCTCATAGGTAGGAATCGTTACCAGTTCTCTCCAAGCTTTTACCATTTATCTTAATCCTTTAATACGTTAACTTTTTTCCATTGCGAATGAAGAGGCCGTTGGCGGGAGCGTGATCGACACGACGGCCCATTAGGTCGAAGAGGCTGCCTTCGTGCATATCGCGCGAAACTTCACGGAGACCGGCTTCGCTGACATCCACGAGGACGACCTTGGTGAGGGTGGCACCATAGCCCTGGATGATCAGACCCTTCGACTTCAGGGTTGGTACGGTGGCTGCGGGAATCACGAACGGGGTGATCTGCGCACCCGAGAACTGACCTGTGATGTCGCGGAAGTTGAACTCATGGCTTGTGGTGTTCTCGTAGATGAACTGGGGATTGGATGCCCATTGGCCATCGAAGAACTGCACCATGCTGTAGCCTGCCGCGCCATCGATGTCGTAATAGAGCACGAGCAGGTCGTCGGCCTCAGTGCCTGCAAAATCGGAGGCGGGAAGGGAGAGCTGGAGGCCATCGCCCCAGGCCATGTAGCCACTGCCCGACCAGAGCGTCTTACCTGCCTTCGAATACCAGTCGTCGGCAGGATCGTCACCACCTGGCTGCGGCTCGACATAGTCCTGTCCGGAGCCTTCGATGATGCCGCGCAGGGCGTAGGTGTTGTCGACGCGCATGTTGGCCGTACGATTGAAGATGCCGAACTTCTCAGAGCCGTTGCCGAAAGCGTTATTGTCCCAGACGAATGCGGCAAAACCGTTTTCACGCACAGCGCTGACGAAGGTCCTGTACCAGTACTCCTGGTTCTCGAGCTGAATCTTCTGCACCTCTTCGGAAGCCGAAGCCTGGAAGTGATTCGACACGCCATATTCGCCGATGAGCACGCCGAGGCCCTTCTGCCACCACTTCTGCTGTGCCTGCGTCAGGAGGTTCTTCATCGTGTTCTCGTTGCTCGAAGGCGTAGCGCCATAGCTGGCATATTCCTTGCCCCAATAGTAATACTGCGCCGAACCGCAATACTCGTAGGGGTCGTAGTAGTGGAACTCGACGATGAGACGGCCTTCGACCACATCGTTGGGCACCACAAGGCCATTGAGTCCATAATAGGGGTTGCAGCTGTAGGTCTGCACGACGAGGTTGCGGTAGTGGTTCTTGCCACCCGTGGCACGCACGGCATCGACGAAGGTCTGGTTGTAGCTGTTCTGTACGGCCTGGTTCTCGGTGGTAGGCTGTGCCCAGTTGATCTGCACCTCATTGATGCCTGCAAAGGCCAGGTGGTCGTCGTAGTCGGCGAAGGTTGTGGCTATCTGCGTCCAGATCTTGGAGAGGCGACTGTTGATCTTCTCCTGATAAGTGTAGAGCGGATTGTTCTCAAGCCACGATTCGTGGTGCGTATTGATGACAACGAGCAGTTCCTGCCCGATGGCATAATCGACCACTTCCTTCACACGTGCCATCCAAATGGGGTCGATGGTCATCTGGTCGTAGTCGGTGATGTGTCCTTCCCAGCGCACGGGGATGCGGATGGCGTTGAAGCCTGCCTCCTTCACGGCCTTGATCATCGCCTCGGTGGTTGCGGGGTTGCCCCAGCAAGTCTCCCACTGGTTGCGGTCGGGCTGCCATACGTCGTACCAGGCCCAGTCGTTGTTGTCCCAACTGCCTCCGGCGCTCTCCAGAGAGTTGCCGAGGTTCCAGCCGGCCTTCACACTCCTGCACCATGTCTGTGCATCCATCGTCATTCCCGTCTCATCGGGTTCTGCAGCAGCAAACATCGGCATCACTAATGCCAGCATCATTGCTGCGAAAGAAAGGTAAATACTGTTTTTCATTGCTTATATTTGTTAGATATTTTTCGGAGTATTCGGAGGACTCAGAGTATTCGGAATAATCGGAGTATTCAGAATAATCGGAGTCCTCGGAAAAGCAAATCACCACTCCGCAACCACCTCTTTTCCTTCGATCCAGGCGGCCATGTTGAGGACGAGGAGGTTCCAGTTCTGGAAGCCCTTGTTGAGGACGGGCTCGCCATTGTCGGGGAGATAATATTCGTGGAGGGCGCCGAAGCGCTCGTAGTCGCGGCCCAGGAGGAGGATGGTCTTCTCGGCGAGTTCGCGTGCCTCACTGTCGAAGCCATAGCGAACGAGGCCTCGGAAGGTCAGGTAGTTGGCGACAATCCACACGGGACCCTGCCAGCTGCTCGGGTTGCCTGAAGCCTCGACGTTGTACATCTTTTCGAGGGGCGAGAGCGTGCGGATGCCTGCTGCGCAGTTGAAGTTGATGGTGTCGTGATACTGGCGCTCCACGATTTCGCGTGCCTGCTCGTCGGTGGCGATGCCTGCCCACAGCGCCATGAAGCCACTCCAGACGGAGAAGCGCTGAATGAGGCAGTCGTAGCGACGCGGCTGGCCCACGTGCAGGAAGAGGTCGGTGGGCTGCACGCTTTCGACATCGGGTTTCTGCTTGGGCAGGAGGTTCAGATCGACGCTGTAATAGAAGCCGTCGCGCGGGTCCCAGCAATGCTCCTGGATGTCGTGCTTCAACATCTCGGCTTCGGCAGCATACTGACGGCCCAGGTCGTCGAGATGCAGACACTCGCTGAGATACTGCATGGCGAGCAGTTCGCGATACATCAGCGCATTGAGGAAGATGGAGCCGCTCGACTCCTTGGGGCGATAGAATGTCGATGGGTCGTTGTCGACACCGATGGCGAAGTCATCCTCCCAGAAGAGCAGACCCGTGGCGCTGTGGCGATGCCAATTCATATACTTTGCCTCGAAGGCCTGAAGCTTGTAGAAGTCCTCGCGCAACCACTCGGCATCGCCGCCCTGCCCACGCACGATGAAAGCGGCGTGCTGCGCCAGGATGGGCTTGTGCATATTGCTCTTCCAAGGGTTGATGGTCTTGAGCCACTCGGCACGCGAGGGCGAGAAACGCTCGATCCAAATGGGTATCCATCCGTCCATACCGCCATAGGAAAGGGCATTGAGGATGCAGCCCTGTTCGTAGCGAACAGCCTCCTCACGATCCTGACGCGTGCCATGTTCGAGCAGAATCTGGCGCAAAGCGACGTTGCTGAGCCACGAGTCCCAGTCCCACAACACGTCGTTGTACTGTGCACTGCCTGGAGCCAGGAAGGGATAAGGCAATGCCTCGCCTGCCTCGCGATACATTCCCTTCATGTCGCGGTAGATATGTTCGCGGCAGATCTTCGTATATCGCTTCACATTCGCCTCGGTGCGTTCGGGCACCTGGGCAACAAGGGTGGCTGCCGACAGGAGCAGCACGGCACATAGTATCAGATTGCGTTTCATGCGGCAAAGATAGCCAAAATAATTGAAACATGGGAAAAAAGACGGCAAAAAACTGCCACTCCGATAAGCAAAAACCGCAATTACTGTAAGAAAAGCCGATTTTTCTGCAAAAATTCGCACAGTATAAGCCTATTATTGAACAAAGATCCGTATCTTCGCAAAGAGACACAAGACAAACATTCATCCCGCCTTTCAAATCAAATGACAATCGAAGAATACATATTATCGCAAAGTCCCGAAGTTCAACCCCTTCTGAGGCAGGTTTGGACATGCATCAGGGAAGCTATTCCCGATGCGGAAGAACGTATCTCCTGGTCGATGCCCACATTCAAGAAGGGACGCAACATCATCCATTTTGCTGCCGCCAAGAATCATATCGGCATCTACCCCGGGCCGGAAGTCGTCCTTGCCTTCGAGGAGTCGCTACATGACTACAAGACAAGCAAAGGCACCATTCAGATTCCTTTGGACAAAGAGATACCCAAGGATCTGATTGCAGAAATTGCCAAATACAGCTACAGGTTGGCGACAGAAAAACACTAGAAACACTATGAGCAAACCCACCAACAAACAAGAGTTCGTTGCCTCCATCGTGGAGGGGTATTCGAAACTGAACGAACAAATCGACAAGTTGACTCCTGAAGTCGCCGCTGCGCCTTTCAACTTTTCGGCCGACCCCAAGAAATGCGGTGTACGCTGGATGTACGACCGCTGTCTGCGCGACCTCCTGACGCACATCTACGAATGGCAGGTCCTGATGCGCGAATTCGTGCGGAACATCCGTGAGGGACATCCCAGGGACTACCTCCCCGACGAATACCGAAAGAACTACCACGAGATGGACAGGATGCTCGTGGAAAAGCATCAGGGCACCAGTCTGGAAGAAGCCAAGAATCTGTTGGAACAGACACATCAAGAAATGCTGAGCCTCGTGGAAAGCTTCACCGACGAAGAGTTGTTTGCCAAAGGTGTGTTCAAATGCACCTACACCACCACTATGGCAGCCTACTTCGAAAGCGTAACGACGAGTTCGTATGGCCAGGCTGTGAAGCTATTGAAAGCCCATTTGAAGAAGCATTAGAAACACCAATCACATTTGAAAAGCCCCTTGGACCAGTTGCTTGAAGGTCCAAGGGGCTTCGTGTAAGATGACTCCGTTGCTTAACGGTTATTTCAAATCATAGGCGAGGGTCTGGAGGATGTTCTTCGACGAATTGCCGATGAGGAAGTTGAAGCGACCGGGCTCGGAACGCCAGTCCCCAGCAGCGACATCGTAGAACTGGAAGGCGCGGGCATCGAGCGTGAGGGTGACCTCCTTGGTCTCGCCTGGCTGGAGGAAGACCTTCTGGAAGGCCTTGAGCTCTTTGACGGGACGAGCGACCGACGACTTGACATCCTGCACATAGAGCTGCACGACCTCGGCACCTGCACGACTGCCGGTGTTGGTGACACTCACATTGACCTTGACAGCTCCTGGGGTAGCATCGGCCACCTTGGCATCGTGCATCGTGAAGGTGGTGTAGCTGAGACCATAGCCGAAGGGGAAGAGTGGCGCGAACTTCTGCTTGTCGATGTAGCGATAGCCCACATCGAGACCTTCGTCATAATAGATGTCCCAGAGATGGACGGTGCTGTCCTGACGCTCGATGCCTGGATATCGACGAGGATCAGCCACACGCTGACGGCCCTGCTTGAGGACGGGAGCGTGAACGGAGCACTGGTCGAGCGAAGCATACCAAGTCATTGGCAGGTGGCCCGAAGGATTGACGTCACCAACGAGGACCTGGGCAAGCGAAGTGCCTGCCTCAGAGCCAAGATACCAGTCCTGCAAGACAGCGGGAACACGGTCGATCCATGGCATGGCTACGGCATTGCCCGAGATGTTGACCACCACGAGACGAGGATTGGCCTGAGCCAAGGCCTCGATGAGCTGATCCTGACCGTAAGGAAGGGCATAGTCGGCACGGTCGGTTCCTTCGTTGTCCTGTCCACCCGACTTGTTGAGACCACCGATGAAGATGACTACATCGGCCTCGCGAGCCATCTTAACGGCTTCGGTGCAGAGTTCTTCGGCACTGCGCGAATCGTTGAGGTCCTGACCTGTAGATACACCATTGTAGGAACCGCCTGGATCACCCACGTAACCACGTGCATAGCTGATCTGAACACCCGTGCCGGCAAGGCGTGCCTTGAGGCCATCGAGAGGCACAATCTCGTGCTGGGCCTTGAGGCTGCTGGAGCCACCACCCACGGTCATCATCTTGATGGCGTTCTCGCCAACGACGAGGAGGCTGCGAACCTTAGACAGGTTCAAGGGGAGCAAGGGTTCTGAGGGGTTCGAAAGGTTGCTCACTTCGTTGCGCGCGAGCAGAGCTCGGAGCGAAGGGTCGTTCTTGAGGAGTACAATACCCTCGGCACCTACCTGCTGGGCGAGTTGGATGTGCGGCTCGCTGTTGATGGAGCCGAAGCCACGATTGCGGTTCATGGTGGTGCGATAGATGAGACGCAGGACGCGACGCACCTTGTCGTTGAGTTCCTTCTCCCCTACCTTACCTTCAAGAATGAGCTGGCGATAGGGATTGGCCATGAGGTAGTTGTCGTAGGCATTGGTGGCGCCCATCGAGAGGCCATCGGTCCAGGTGCCGAACTCGAGGTCAAGGCCATTGTAGATGGCTTCCTGAGTGCTCTGTGTGCCACCCCAGTCGCTGATGATGGCGCCATCGAAGCCCCATTCACCCTTGAGAATCTCGTTCATGAGGTACTGGTTGTGGCAGGCATGCTGGCCACGGAAGAGGTTGTAGCCTCCCATCAGTGTCCAGGCACCACCTTCGCAAATGGCTGCCTCGAAGGCGGGCAGATAGATCTCGCGGAGGGTACGCTCGTCGCAGAGAGCATTGGAGGTGTAGCGCTCGTGTTCGTTGTTGTTGAGCGCATAGTGCTTCACGCAGACGGCCACGCCCTGCTCCTGCACGCCCTTGACATAACCCACTGCCATGCGGCCCGAGAGGAAGGGGTCTTCGCCCATGTACTCGAAGCTGCGGCCATTGAGCGGGGTGCGACAGATGTTGACGCCAGGACCGAGGAGAACGGCCTTGTTGCGATAGCGTGCCTCTTCGCCGATGGACTGACCATAACGAAGGGCAAGATCGGTGTTCCAGGTGGCTGCCAGGCAGGTCAGCGCCGGGAATGCCGTACACGAGTCATTCGAACAACCAGCCTGCTCCCATTCGTCCCAAAGCACGTCGGGGCGGATGCCGTGCGGGCCATCGGTACACCAGAGTTCGGGAATACCAAGGCGACCCACGCCAGGACTGGAGAACTTGGACTGCGCATGGATGATGGCAATCTTCTCGTCGAGTGTCATGCGCGAAAGGGCATCATCGACACGTTCCTCGATGGACTTTGTCTCGTCGAGATAGACGGGCAAGGTCTGGGCCTGGAGTGCGGGGGCCGCAAGGAGGGCTAGGATTAAAAGATTTTGGGGTTTCATTGTTTTAGTTTTTCGGGATTTCGGAATCACGATATATCGGTATTACGGTATAACGAGATTACGAGATAACAACGTAATTACTTTTGCCAAACACGTACCCAATCGACTTCGAGCGAAACGGGAAGGGCACTCTCATCGACGCCCATAGCGCCGCCCCAGTCGCCACCCCAAGCGAGGTTGAGGATGACATAGAAAGGAGCATTGTAGGGCCAGTCGTCGCGACCAAGGCCACGATTGTCGTAGCTGAGCTGAACCTTGCCATCGACGTAGGTAGTGATGTTCTGCTCAGTCCAATGGATGGCGTAGGTATGGAACTCACCCTCGGCACCGGCACAATACATCTCGTGGGTGACCTGTGTGCCATTGGAATGCACGTGGGCATTGGCATGGAGGCTCGACGAAACGTAGTTGGGATGGTAACCTACCTCCTCCATGATGTCGATTTCGCCATCGGCAGGCCATGAATGGAAGTTGACGGGCATCATCCAGAATGCGGGCCAGGTACCCTTGCCCTTCGGCAGCTTGATGCTGGCCTCGATGTAGCCGTACTGCCAGCCGGTCTTCTGGTTGGCATAGACGCGACCTGAGTAGATCTTGCCGTTCTCCTTGAAGCAGTTGATGGAGAGGATGCCGTTCTTGACGGTAGCCACCTCACGTCCACCGGGCGAAGCCACATTGACGTAGGTCTGCAACTCGTGGTTAACCCAACCGGCATTGGCTACCTGATAGGTCCAGCCGTTCTGCTCGTCGATGGTACCATCCTTCTCGAACTCGTCGTGCCAGACGAGCATGAACTCGGGTCCCATAGGGCAAGTGATGCTGGGCTTGGTGGCTGCCTCCTGGCTGACGGTGATGAACTCACGCTGGGAGCCTGCCTTGACAGTGATCTGGCCCTGACGGGGCTCGTAGTTGACGTTCTCGGAGATGGTGACAGTGAGGGCTGCTGAGCCCGCCTTGCCCGAACCGGGAGTAACGGTGAACCATGTCTCGCCATTGGTAGCGAAGGCAGCCCATTCGCGATCGGCCTGGACGCTGATGCTGGAGGTGCCGCCCTCGGCGGGCACATTGATGGTGGTGGGTGATGCCGACAGCTGGATGGTGGTGACACCTCCGCTGCCGCCCTCATCATCGCCGCCGCCACAGGAAGAGAAGGCCAGTGCAGAGCAAAGGATGACAGAGAGAATATTCATTGATTTCATTGACAGCTTAATGAATTATTAAGGGATGTTTGGGGATATTAAGGGATATGAAGGGATATTTGGGGACGTTAGTATCTCTTGTGGATATTTAGGGATATTAAGGGATATTTAGGGACGACACCATCGCCTTGTTGGAAATGTAACCCCAAAAAACATTCGTCTCTTAAATTCCCTTAGAATCCCTTAGAATCCCTAAGAATCCCTTAGAAGTAAAAAACTGCCTGACATGTCCTGACGGGCACATCAGGCAGCACTTACACACACATATATACTAACTAACGTTATTCTGCCTCCTGGATGATGATATCCTTGATGGTTACTTCGCTACCAGCGGGGTTGCCTGCAAAGTCGAATACCATCTTGAAGGTCTCGTTGGTGATGTCACCCTTCGGAAGAGCAAGGTCGGTGAGTTCGACAACAGTCTCCTCGTAAGCCACACAAGCGTGACGGTCGGCAGTGAGGTAGTTTTCGTCGTTGCCGTTCTCGGTGAACTTGACAGTCACACCGGGCTGATCCTGGTTGGCGAAGAGCGTGAAGCGAATGTTGTACTTCTTGTCGGCGCTGATGTCAGCCTTGCCGAGTTCGGTGGAGATATGCCACTGAGCCTGCCACTGGTCGGTGGTTGCTTCGGGAAGCACGATGGTGTAGCTGTTACCCTCGACAACAGTCTCAGGATTGGCTATCTGTGCCCAGCCGGGAGCGTAGTAGAACGAGATGGTCTCGTGAGCACCCTTGAGCCAGAGATTGCGCTCACCGGTGAGGTCCCAGTCGATGGTCTTGGGTCCCTTGTGCTCCTGCAGGTGCATATCGCTGATGGTGATGACGGTTCCATCGGCATTGCCACCGAAGTCGAGGACAATCTTCATATTGGTGATGTCGCGCATATCGGTGCCATTGGCTATCATCGCGAGGTTGGGCAGGGTAACCCAAGTCTCCTCGTAAGCCGTGACGGCATGACGATCGGCGGTGATGAAGAGGTTGTCGTCGTCCTCCTGGGTGATCTTCACAGTGACACCAGGATGATCGGTGTTGGAGACAATCTTGCAGCGGAAGTCATAAGTAAGATCCTTGCTGAGGGTGATGCCGGTGTTGTGGAAACCAGCCTGTGCCTGCCACTGGTCAGTGGTTGCTGCGGGCAAGCTCCATGTGTAAGCTGTACCGTTGATTTCGCACTCAGGATTGTCGATCTGTGCCCAACCAGGAGCATAATAGTACTGCAGTTCGACAGGCATACCTTCGAGGATGTTGGCGCCACTCCAATCAACGTCCTGACCAGGCTCGGGGCCGGGTTCATCGCTCGGAGGAACGATGGTGTTCTTGCTGTGCTCGATGAAGCAGAAGTTCTTGATGGTCACCTCGGTGCCAGCAGCGTTGCCGCCGAAGTCGAGGAAGAGGTCGTAGGTGAGACCGCCGAGGTCGATGCCGGGCACGTCGTAGAAGTAGTAGATGTAGTCTTCCATAGCACCTACCTTGACACGATCGGCGCAGATGAAGTTGCCATCATTGCCCTCGCCGGTCTGGACGAGCTTGACGGTGATGCCTGGGTGATCCTGGGTAGAGGTGATGACGCACGAGAAGTCGTAAGTCTGTCCTGCAGGCACGATGTTGTTGTCGAGCGAGGTATGGAGTGAGAACTGTGCCATCCACTGGTCGGTGGTAGCCTCGGGGAGGGTTACCTTGACGCTGTTGGCATCGAATTCATATGGGAAGTCGGCAATCTGACTCCAACCTGGAGCATACCAAATGGTATTGAAGACTGGGTTGGCCTGCTTCCAGAGGTTGTCGGGACTGGTGTAGTCGAAGCCTTCGAAGACAGTCTCATGCGTGGTGGTGAGAATGTACTGCCAAGCAATGCCGGGGCCTTCGCTGACGAGAGTCATCGACTTGGTGGTCATGTTGACCACGAGGTAGCGAGGATTCTCCCAGATGGCGTCGTTGGCGATGTAGGGGAAATAGGTCTTGGCCGGGAAGGTCAGGAAGAGGTCATCGCCATCGACCTCGAATGCATAGCTGGTGGACATTGCCTCGACGGGCATGCTGAAGTCCTCGGTAGCACCAATGGTGTTGAGCGCGGTGGTGCCGTAGTTGACGTACATCGTGCCGTTCTTGCCAGGGTTGAAGGTGTAGCGATAGTCTTCGGTGAACTCGAGCGAATTGTCGTAGAGGCCGGTGCCAGCCTTGTCGTCGGGCTGAGCAGCCCACCAGTTGGTAGGATTGCCTACACTTTCACCACAAGCGAGGTGACCCTGTGTCTTGTTGTCGATGTACCAGGGAGCCTTGCTGAGCATAGTGGTGTACTTGGTGAAGTCCATAATGGTGTTGTCGATGTGGAAGGTGCGTGTGACCTTGCCATCGCTGATGCCATCGCGACTGCCAATCTGGACATTTACGGTGTAGTCGCCCGAAGAGGCGAAGATGCGCTGATAGCCGTTGACTGTGCTGCGCTCTATCTTCTTGCCGGTGTCGATGTTCCAAACGGGATAGACACCCTTGGCATTCTTGAGGTTGAAGGTCACCTGGTTGGTGGACTGATCGACGGTGATTTCAACCATGTCCTCGAAGTTGGATGCCTGAGGCACCCCGCTCTCGTTGAGGCCCTCGATGTCGTCGGGAGAACATGCAACCAACGAACCTGCTACCAGAAGGGCACTCAATATATATTTATATGTCGATTTCATAATGGGTAACTATTTTGGAATTAATACTCATTCTGCTTGAGAGCAACATCGGAATCCAACTCAGACTGAGCGATGGGGATGTACTTCTTGCTCGGAGTCCAAGTACCTACGCGGCCCTGATCGTTGGGATTGGTGCCATCGCAAGGAGTTGGAACGAGCACTGAGGCTGCAAGACCTGTACGAACGAGGTCCCAGTAGCGCTTGCCTTCGCCCACGAACTCGAGCTTGCGCTCGTTGATGATGTTGTCGATGGTGGCATCAACGGCACCCAGACCAGCACGCTGGCGCACCTGAGTGAGGAGCGACTTGGCATCGCCCGAACCTGTGCGAACCATCAGCTCGGCAGCGTTGAGCAGCGTCTCAGCAAAGCGGTAGTAGCGGAGGTTGTTGTTGTAGTTGAGGTTGTTGTCGAAACCGGCATCGGCATTGTTGGCCGTGAATGGGCGATACTTGCGAAGCCAGATGTGGGTATCCTGGAAACGGTTGGTGTACTCCACGCCACGCACATCCCAGCAGGTAGCATCGCGGCGAACGTCACCTTCTTCGAACATGTTGTAGGTAGCTGTACGAACGGGGAGGAAGCCCCATCCGTCGGCACCCGAATTCCAACCGTCGCCACCGGGCCACGAGTTGGGCGAAATGAGGGTGGGAAGCACGGTACCGCCAATGGCGAGAGGGCTACCCCATCCGCGCTCGTTGTTGCCATCCTCGTAGTTGATCTCCCAGATGGACTCGGAGCACCATTCGCCAGTCTCATCCCAGAGGTTGGCATAGTCGGGGTTGAGTGAATACTTGCCCGACGAGATGATCTCGTTCATAAAGCCGAGGGCCTTGCTGTAGCGGCTCTGGTCATTCTGATACATTACCATCTCGGCATACATCATATAGATCATAGCCTGCGAGATGCGTCCGCTGTTGGCATCGTCCCAGCGCATTGGGAGAACACCAGAGGCAGCTACCTCTTCGAGCTCGACGATGAGCAGGTCGTACACCTCGTCAGCAGTGAGCTGTGGAGCGGTGTAGGGAGCGGTGAGGTTCTCGAGATAGAAGGGGATGTTGCCGAAGTAGTGCCACAGCATATTGTAGTAGAACACGCGGAGGCCACGGGCCTGCATCTCGTACAGCGACTTGTTGGCAGCCGACATGTCGGGCACTTCGTATTCGATGTACTTGAGCACGTCGTTGCAGCGCTTTACGCCACTGTAATCGACGGTCCAGAGCGAACTGAGGGTGTTATTCTCATTGGCCTGGTAGTTGGAGAGCATATGCCAGTTCTGCATATCAGCGAGGTTGGAACCACCTACCCAGAAGAGGTCACCCATGATCTCGGCGTCGATATTGAGCGCATTGTACTGGCCGAGTCCCCAGTCGGGCCAATGGATGGGGTCGTAGGCGGCGATGAGAGCCTCCTGGATATGTGCGTCGGAAGTATAATATTCTTCAAGGGGTTCGCCCGACGGATTCTCGACCTCAAGGAACGAGTCGCTGCAAGACGACATAGCGAAAGAGGCAGCGGCAATCAGTAAACCTATATATTGAGTTTTCATTGGAGTATTCATGTTAAATGGTTAGAATGCAATATTGAATCCGACAGTCCAAGTACGAGCCTGAGGATAGACACCGCGGTCGATGCCGAGGGAAGTGCCACCCGAGGCGATTTCGGGATCGAAGCCCCAATACTTGGTCCAAGTGACGAGGTTCTCGACCATGCCGTAGATACGGAAGCGCTCGATGAATGCGCGACGCGTGAGCTTGGCGGGCAGGGTGTAGCCGAGGCTCATGTTCTTGATGCGAAGGTAAGAGCCATCGCAGACATAGAGGTCAGATACCTGCCAGTTGGTCTCGTCCTGGAGAGAGAGACGTGGATACTTGTCGGACGTGCCTTCGCCAGTCCAGCGGTTGAGCATCCACTTGGGATAGTTGCCCGAGAAAACGTCGCTGCGGTAGGTAGCGTCGAAGACGTCGGAGCCCTGAACACCCTGGAGGAAGATGTTGAAGTCAAAGCCCTTCCAGTCGGCATTGGCATTGAAGCCGAAAGTCCAGTCGGGAGTACCGTTACCGATATTGGTGCGGTCGTCGGTAGTAATCTGACCATCGCCATTGACATCGACGAAGCGAACGTCGCCAGGAACAGCCTTAGGCTGGATGAGCTGGCCGTCAGCATTGGTATAGGCACGAACCTCGTCCATATTCTGGAAGACGCCATCGGTCTTGTAGCCATAGAAGAATGGGAATGGCTGACCGTTCTCGGCACGGGTGCCGCCACCGGCGATGCCCTGAATGCCGTCGAAGTTGAGGAAGCCTTCGGTATTACCGAGGTTCTTGAGGGTATTCTTTACGTAAGAGACGTTACCCTTGAGCGAGTAATGGAAGTCGCTGATGTGACCCTTCCAGCCAAGTTCGATTTCGACACCCTTGTTCTCCATGTCACCCACGTTGCCAAGAGGCTTGGTTTCGCCCACATAGCTTGGGATAGGCATAGCAAGGATCATGCCGTTGGTCTTCTTGATGAAGTAATCGACACTGAGGGTGAGTGCATCCTTCATGAAGCCGAGGTCGATACCAAGGTCGTGCTGCTCAGACTCCTCCCACTTGAGGTCGGGGTTGGCGATACGGTTGGCCTTGGAACCGTTCTGCTTGGTGGCGATGCGACCGAAGAGGACGTTGTTGCCCATCGAGGTGAGGGTGGTGTAGGTGAAGTCACCGATGTTCTCGTAACCATTCTTACCCCAGCTGTAACGCAGCTTGCCGATGGTCACCCATTCGGGCATGTTGAAGAATGGTTCGCGTACGAAGTTCCAACCAAGTGAGAACGATGGGAAGACACCGTACTTGTTGTTGGAGCCGAAGCGGCTCGAACCATCACGACGCAAGGTGAACTGGAACATGTAACGCTCGTCGTAGTTGTAACTGCCACGTGCGAAGAGAGAAGAAAGGGTATGCTCGGTGTAAGGACCGCCCCATACGCTGTGTTCAACGGTAGCACCGGTGATGTTGCCATCGGCGTCCTTCGAGAATTCGACGTTGCCCGTTGCATAGTTGATTGATGGCTTGTTGATGTTGACGAGGTTCCAGCGGCTGCCTCCGATCTCGGCACCCTTCGACTTGTAGGCCGACTGACCGAGGACGATGTTGAACGAGTGGCGACCAAGTTCCTTGTCGTAAGAGATGACGTTCTCAATCTGCCAGTGGTCGGACTTGGCTGAGAACTGAGTAGCAGAGGTATGGTCGGTGTTGTTGTTGCCCGAGAGGTAGTAGAGGCTCTTGACAGCTCCATCGTAGCCCCAGAACGAGAGGTCGGCGCTGTAGGAGAAGCTATACTTCAGGTTATCCCAAAGGCCGAGGGTGACGTTGAAGTGAGGCACGAACTTGTGGCTCCAGTTCTTGGTTGGAGTCTGCGCTACCATCATGGCGAGTGGGTTATTCATCTCCTGATAGGTGCCACCGTAATTTGGAATGCTGTAAAGATTACCGTTCTCGTCGGCGGGGAGATCGAATTCGGAGTAGTTGCTCCTCATCTTCTCGGCATATGCACCCGATACGGTTGGGGTCAGGATAGGCGACATATAAAGCGCTGAACCAAGGACTGAACCAAACTCGGAGTTGGTGGAGATACCAGTGCTATGGGTACGCAGATACGAGAGGTTGACCGAAAGATCAAGTTTGTTGAGGAAGTTACGCTCCTTGGTAGCATCGATGAGCGTGTAGTTGCTGTTGGAACGGAGGGTCAGACGATCGTAGTTGGACTGACCATAGTTACCGCCCACGATACCTTCCTGACTGAAGTAGCCGAG
>Ga0310691_10001198_pt1 | contig 41301 bp, 77 predicted proteins | sample 176DNAGHGlowgp2_FD_203887 | JGI IMG/M metagenome (GOLD analysis project Ga0310691, IMG submission 203887) | Sheep rumen microbial communities from Palmerston North, Manawatu-Wanganui, New Zealand - 1766 DNA GHGlow gp2 (v2) (version 2) | ecosystem: Host-associated > Mammals > Digestive system >... | reverse complement strand
TATCACCCAAGGCACGGGCGCAAATGCCGACAAGACCACAATCCAATTGAAAAGCGGAACGTCTGCAACCGTACTTAATGCCCACCAAGACATTAGCGGCAAGGCGGACAAAACAGAGGTTAAAAACCTTTTTGACGGCTTTACTGCAACCCTAATAAGCGGCACATCGGACGAGTACAAATTGACTATTCCGTCTTATCCTACAAACTAATAACAAATTTGGCAAAACATGGCTAAAAAGATAACACAGATAGAGATAAACGGCGAGACCTACAACGTTGGTGGTAGTGGAGAAAGCGTAAGCGGTAACTTTATAAACCAAGTTGACGATTTCTCGCAGTATGTACCGACAAAGTGGAATGAGATTGCCCAATATGTTGGCACGGACACCCCACTATACAAAAACGGTTATTTTTACAAAAATTCAGGTAGTTGGATTATTCCAGTTGACACTCCACAAATTGCCTTTCAGTCTATTACGGAAAGTGGCGAACACGCTATTCCGATTGTGTCGCCGTTGTATGAGGGTCTATCAAGTCCCGTTTTTGTCGGTAGTAACGCTTACTATGGTATGTTGAGTGGTAATACTCCGACGGTTGGCGGTAAAATTTTTGACTTTCTAACGGGTACAATTAACACCATAACCGCTGTAACCGATAACGGCGATGAAACTTACATTTGTGTTACTGACGGCGGAGCGCGAGAGGAAACCACAACTTATACGCTCGATATGACCGAAGAGTTCGACTATACGGAACGCGTCGACGCTTACAAAAACCGTTTTATTGTTATTGAATACACGGACATATCAGACTACCCCTCCTCTATGTTCGGCTTTTACATTGTCGAGGAAACCGACCCAAATACGGGCACCTTGGTAGAAAATTACTACCCCGCCGGACTTAACGGCTGTGTTGTAACAAGAACAACTGCGCCCGTAGTTATAGACAGAGGAACGTGGACACGCATTGACGTTCAACCCACATCATCTTCGGGCGGTTCTAATGCCTTGGTTGGATTTATAATTGGCAATCGTGTTTCGCTCGTTCCGTTTGTTAATTGTTACATTGAAAACGGCAATATTTACGACCCAGCGACACACGAACAAATATACCCCTCAACTGATACTTATTACTACGAAATCAATGAGGGGAAAATATACACCCTTGATGAAAATTACGAACTTGTGGACGTTACAAGTTCCGTGCTCATTCAGCCGTCTGAAAATCAAATTGTTATAGAGATAAGTGGTGACGAAGACGAAGCGTTTCGGTGGGACGGTTATAGTTTCAACCGAATTGTAGACAGCACCAAAGCACCCGATGTGCCGACCTTTTCAGCGGCACAAACACGCGAAAATATCAAAGGCGACGGAACGGAAAATACGTCAACTTTATGGGGCAAGGTTAAAAAGTTCTTTGCCGATTTAGCCGATTTAGCGTTTATCAACAAACCGTCGTCAGGTCAAACAACAACGTATTTAAGGGGCGACGGAACATGGCAAGCACCGCCCAATACCACTTATTCACTTTCAGCTACTAATGAGAAAGTAACCTTAACCCCCTCACAAGGGACTGCAACAGAGGTAAGTCTTAACACGTTAATAAACGGATTAACCACAGGTAATTCTGACCCACAAGATAATGACTATATTATTTCTCAGTATGTTAATGGTGGTACTACTATAACAACATATCACCGTAGACCTTTATCTAAATTTTGGAATTGGATTAAGACAAAATTAGGTATTGGAACTAATGATGGAACGTTTCTGAGAAAAGATGGTACTTGGGCAACACCAACCGATACTAAGGCTACTGTAACTACAACAGGTAGCGGAAATGCTATTACCTCATTAACAGCAAGTAATGGTGCATTAACGGCAACAAAAGGTTCAACATTCCTAACTTCTCATCAAGATATAAGCGGTAAGGTAAGTAAAAGCGGTGATACTATGTCAGGAAATCTTATTACCCCTGCATTAAAAATCAGTGGTGGACGTGTACAAGGTATTGGAGATGATGAAGGTCTTGTTATTGCTCCAAGTAGTAGCAACAATTATGCTGCATTGACATTAGCAGCAGGAGGCGACCCTCAAACAGCATCAGGTAAATATCATTCTACTTTTTATTTACATGCGACAGGGGCTTACAATATGTTTTGGCGTGCAAGTGTGAGTGGCACAAATTATGATATTCAACATCCTAAGAAAAGTGGAACAATAGCGTTAACCTCGGATATTCAACAAAACACGTGGCGACCACTTGGAACAGGTGCTTCTGATGCTTGTGCAGGTAACGATAGCAGACTTTCAAATTCAAGACCTGCAAGTGATGTGTACGCTTGGGCTAAGGCATCAACTAAACCTTCCTATACAGCAAGCGAGGTTGGAGCATTAGCACAAACAGTGACTGCTGTTAATGGCAGTTCTTATTCAGGCACGTCATCTTCCTCAGGAGTTTCAGGCATTATGATAGGTTCAGGAGCAGGTGCTATATGTATATACTCTGTTACTATCAGTACTTCTTTAAGTAGCACTTCTATAAGTATTGCTGTGCCAGGGACTTATCAACATACAACCTATTCAAAAGCAGGAGATGGCAATGGTAGTGATGATGCTGTTTTGAAACTAACAAACAATGGTTATATAAAAAACGAATCTACGTTAAAATCAAATCACGCCTATTATTGCACTTTAATAGGAATTAGAAAAACTTGATTAGAAATGGACGATAATAAAATGCAAAACATTTTTGGATTATCGATACTCGGAATGTTACTCACGCCAATCCCGTGTATGGATATTCTCGGCAAGTATGACAGCGATACACAAATTAAAATGTTGGATAATTCGCTATCTGATAACGAGTTAAAAGAACTTGCAGAAAGTCGAGGAGAAACGGTTGAAAGTGTTAAAAACGCAGTTAAAGAATGTAAATATTTATTTAATATAAATAATTAATAAAAATAACTATGACAGCAACAGAATTAATAACATTGCTTAAAGCGGAACGAAACCGCATACAGCGCATCGAGGGTTGGAGTAACCTCGCCCTTGAATTTACTATGAAAAACGGTGAGAAAATCACCTTGACAGCCGCAGAAACAGGCAATTTCTTTATGGACTTTGCCAAAGAGGGAGCGGAAGTGTCGGACGGAGTATTGAGAATCGGTTGGATAGTCCCGTCAAAACGTCGGGACGAACACAACGACGATGGCACAACGCACACTATCACGCTCTACGAGGGTATCGAGTACCGCTATATCATAGCGGAAAACGTTGAAGCCTTTGCGTTCCAATTCGAGCGCAAGACGGTTACAACTATCAATTTGCAACCGCCGAGCGACGAGTCCGAGTAGAGAGTAAACCAACAGCGCGGTGGTTGGAGACTGCCACCGCTTAATTAAAATTTTAACCGCCAAATTAGCGGAAAAATTGCAAATTGTAAATGCTATAAAAAATGGAAATTATACAAAACTCAATGACGGACAAGAACTGCCCACAGATAAGCACAACGCAACAACCGCTTAATATTCCGTCGAACATGGCGGACATTTTCAGTATGTTCTTTCTCGGTATGCTGTTTGGGTGGAAAGAGCCGCCCGACCTTAGCAAGTTCAAGCCGAAACTTGAAAATGCCATACAAGGCGGCGAAAATGCGGAGGCGGACATTGCGGAACTTGCAAAGGTGCTTAATTGCCCGATTGAAACCTTAAAAGAAGCGATTGAGAGCATTAAAAATGAAACAAAATGTTAAACCTTAAAAATTGTTAAATTATGGCAGACACTATCGAAGATTTAGTCAGAGCCGACCATGAAAAATGCAACGACAAGTTCAACAACTTGGAACAAATGGCGTCACAGTTTCAGCGCGGCGACACCGTGTATTGCGCACGAGTTGAAAAAACGCAAGTAACGGTCAGATACGGAATAATCAACCGTATAATTTACAAAAACGGCGATATGATATTCAACATTGCGCCGAGTGAAAGCACAATGGCGGATTTTACAATCAGCAGCCGCAGTTGGAACATTTTTGAACTTGAACAGGACATGTACGATTACATTCACAGTGTAATTAACGCAGACCCTGACGAGGACACACCCTCAGACGGAGAGGAAACGCCGACACAAGGCTAAAAACCACCGTTTGCAGCGAATTTTAAAGGTCGGAGGCGCAAGTTTCTGACCTTTTTTGTTACCACATATAGGAACGGTCGATGATTGAGGACATGCCGTATTTTTCGTCCGGCTCTAACTCCTCATAGATACCGTTTGCGAGGTCGAGAAAGCGTTTGCGGTCGGCTTCGGAAATAGAGAACGAGATGCCGTTTTCCGAGATTGAGGACGGGCAAAAGGCGAGCCACTTGTAGAGGTCGGCGGTTGCAAGTCGGTAGGCGGCGGAGGTGTGTGTTTCGCCGGTAATTTCGTCGGTGGGGTTAATGTTCCGCTTTGTGCAAGTGTTGTTTATTGCTGCGTCAGTGATTGGATAAATACTGATCGAGCGGAGAGCGTCAAAAATTGTCATTGGCTTAATTTTTTATGTTTAACATTGGGGGCAAAAAAACAAGATTTTGGGCAATTATCAAAGTTAAAATATCGGTAGACAGCGCGTGAGTGGCTTAAAAAAGTGTAAAAATGCCATATTTGGGCAAAAATTTAAACGGATAAAGATTTTTGTAATAAAGCTGGTTAATTTATCCACCCAAGTTTAAAAAGTTCGTTAAAACGAAGATTTTAAAAAACGGCTAAAATTGACAAAGCGGCGGGGGACGGCTTAAATGGTAAGTGTTAAAAACGGTTAATTAGTGTTAATATGCTTGACATTATGGGGAGGCTTGTTTATCTTTGCGAGTAAACTAAAAACTTATCAAAAAAAATGAGCAACATACAGAAATACACATTTGCCTACAACGGAAACCCCGTCGACTTTGCCAAAGGACAGCGGGCAACCATGGTCAATGCAACCCAAATGGCAAAGCCGTTCGGAAAATTATGCAAAGACTGGCTGCGCACCGAACAGTCGCAGCGTATGATTGCGGTAATTAGCGAGAGGCAGAAATGCCTACCGTCTGATTTAGTTAAAGTTACGTTCGGTGATAACGGCGGAACTTGGATGCACGAAGATGTCGCCCTTGTGTTCGCTCAGTGGTTGTCCCCCGAATTTTACCTCTGGTGTAACGATAGGGTCAAGGAACTCCTCACCCAAGGAGTTTCGACCATAGCCAACGACGACGAGACTATCTTGCACGCAATGCAGGTCTTACAACGCAGAGTCGAGGAAAGTCGCAAACGTCAGCAGGAACTGGAAACCACCAACGCTGTACTTACCACCTCGCTCGCGGAGTGCGCCCCGAAAGTTGCGTTCGCTGATTCCGTTGCCGGTTCAAACAACTCGATTTTGGTCGGGGAGCTGGCTAAAATCATAGCGCAAAAGGGTGTAGCCATCGGGCAGAACCGAATGTTTGAGTGGTTGAGAGAAAAGGGCTACACGATGCAGCGTAAAGGCTGTCGCAATTTTCCGACCCAGCGGTCTATTCAGCAAGGGTTGATGGAGATAGTTGAGCGCACCATCACTTCGCCGGACGGGGGGCAAAAGACCACGTTTACGACAAAAATCACGGGCAAGGGTCAGGTGTACTTTGTTGATAAATTTTTATCACATTAAGCATAAGTTGACAATCTGTTTATTTTCTCAAATAATTAACATATTTTAACACTTTTTGTTTGGTAATTATTGCAACCTTTACTATATTTGTAGCGTAAAAGATAATGTAAAGCAAACAGAAACAAGGGGTTAAATCTCAAAAGCCTATTAATTTTGGAGGACTAAATTATGAACGAATTAACAAAGAAAACAATCGAATACGTAAAAGAAAACGTAAAAATCGAATTTGACGGCTGCGAGGCTGTTGTAACCAGCGACGACGTTGAATATACAGCCGCCGATTATCTTTGCGACGCGGACGAGCAAGCCGCCGAAGAAGTGATGGATTACATTTCTGCAAACTCTGAAAAAATAGCCACCGAAATTGAAGAGGAGGCGGAGGCGGACGCGGAGGACGCTCGTCTCAACCGTGAATCGGACATGGCAGAGGCGTTCTGGTACTAAAAATACGAAACGAGCCTATTGACGTTAAAAAGTTAAAAAAAGTTAAAAGCAAAAGGCGGGACGCAAAAAGTTCTACCTTTGCAAAAATATATATTTTTTTATATGAGAAAGGCAATAGCAAAAGCATTGGCGGCGCAAGGTTTGACCGCCTATTCATTCGTAAAGCAACACCCCGAAATAGTGTCGCAAGTTGCCTTTACGGAGTTTATGAAAGGCGAGAAATTTCTCTCCCTTAAAAATTGCGAGGCAGTCCTTGCAGCCCTTGATTTGGTTATTTCTGACAAAAAAGAGATAGCCGAAACAACCTTCCACGCTGCAATAAAAAAAGCATTTGAAAGGGCGGGGGTGTCGCAGTATGAGTTCTGCAACAAAAACGGAATATCCAAGCCGGCGTTTTCGCTCTTTTTGTCGAAAGAAAAGGGCGTGGGCACTGACACAGCCGCTAAGATTTGCAAGGCACTGGGGTTGATTTTTCTCCCCAAAAAGGAATTTAAACTGCAAGGGGGTTTGTTCTCCACCCCCATACGTGCCGCAATGAAAGGAATGCGCCGCACAGCCGAACAAGTTGCCACGGCTTGCGACACAACCGCATCAAAAATCAACGGGTACTTACAGGGCAAGGCGCACGTTTTGAGTGTTGATTCCCTTGAGCGTATCTTGCAGCATCTTGGCTTGCAAGTCGGGGGGTGCGACACAATTCGGGCGGCAATAAAGGCGGAGCTGGCAAGACGGGAGCTGCTGCCGTGTGTATTTGCCGGAAAGAACGGAATACATGCCGGAGCGTTCGCCGGATTTCTCAAAGGCAAGCCACTGCTGAGCCTTGAGAAAGTTGAAAATGTTTGTAATTTGTTGAATATTTCCGTAGAGGATAAGGCATAAAAAACGGTGTGGGGGTCTTTTGCCCAGCCACACCGTACAAACAAACTCACTTGGAGGTGGGGGTTAACCCCTTTAATTTTTTAATACTGATAAAGCGTTGGCTTGTTGTTGAAATACCAAATTCTCAGTTCTTCGTTGTGTGCGTTGAAAAAAACTTCGCAAGTGTACGCTTTGCGTGTGGGTGTTTGTTTTACCCCATCGATATTTTTCGCTGCCCATTCGAGTTTTTCTTTAAAAGCAGCATCGCTTACAATTGCCGCCTTTTTGATTTGACTTCTTAAAGGCTGTTTTTTTTATATTTGCAAATTTTTTCATAACTAAACAAAAAGAAAAATATTTTAATTTTTTTTGAATTTTTTTTTTCACTTTTTTGTTTTATTTACGTATAAGTAAGTAAAGAAACAAACAAACAAAAACACAAACAATTTAAATGGAGGACACTACAATGGCAACAACAAAAATTCAATGGAGCGAAGTACAAAAGATGGCAGCTGGCATACGCCGCCAAAACGCAAACATCAGCCTCAGCGATTCTTTTCGCTTGGCTTGGCGAAATCTCAAACTTCAAAAAGCCTTAAAGGATGGCTTGGTTGAGTTTCAATTTGTAAAGGTTAACGGCGACATTCGCACAGCCACTGGCACCTTGCACCCAGCGTTTATCAATATGCCTGAAAATCAGGCTGAGGTAATCAATCAAACAGACTACAACGTGCAAAAGTATTACGACACAGAGAAAAACGCATGGCGTTGTTTCAAACGTGCAAACCTTTTGTAATCTTACCAACAAACGCCCCGCCCAACCAGTGGGGCAATTTTTAATTTTAAAATTTAATAAAATGAAGACTTATTCTGTAATAGAAGACCGTGGGGATGGTATTGAGTATGAGCGTTTTTTTGGCTCTTTTGAAGAATGCGCCATTTTATCCCCGACGAAGTGGTTTATCCATATTGTAACACTTTATACGAAGCCGCCGAACCAAAAGACGGTAGAATTTATCAATATTATATAAAGAGAAAAATTATTTATTAACTATGACAAACGACGAAAATCAAATGGTAAAACTTTTAAACGAAAATTTTACCAATCTTAATCCAAACTTGTGGTGCTGCAAAACTAACAGTAGCCTTCTTGTTAATATGCGAAAACACGAAGACGGGGAGGTTGAGTTTGACTGGCTTAAAAAACAACCATCAAATTATCACCCCGAATTTATTCACATTTGCGGTTTGTATACCCCCGAAGATATAAAAGCGATAATAACTTTAATACGATAAGTATCAACGAACCATGACAATCCAACAAACCATAAAAAAGGCAATGGCGGGACAGGGCATCACCGCCTACCGCCTTGCACATTCCGCCGGTGTCCCCGAAAGCAAAATCTCGACCTTCTTGAACCACGGCAAAGGGCTGGGGGCAAACAAGGTAGGCTTACTGGTCACTGCCTTGAATATCCAAATCAAGGACAAGGCGGGAAACACCCACCCCGATTTTCGTTCCGCCCTTGCTGCTGCCCTTGCTGGCTGCGAAATGACAAAGGCAGATCTGTGCCATTTTTGGGGTGTGAACGTTTCTGCCCTTTGCAATTATCTCAAAGGCGCACCCTCAATTTCGGTGGGCGTGCTGGACAAATTGTTTCGTAAATTAGAAGTGACCCTCGTAACGCCGGAGTAGGAACAAGCGGGGGTATTTTTGTTTGTGCTTTGTGGGGGACTGGGGTGGGGGTGTCCCTTTTTTTGCGTTTTTGGGGATTCTTTTTGCCTTGCCTTTGTGTTTGTTGTTTCGTTGCTTGTTTTGCTTTAAATGCCTTATTTTTGGCGATTGTTGCTTGTTTCTCTTTTGTTATATATAAGGTGTTTATTCAGATAAAAACAAACGATTGCAAGTAAATAAACCTTTTTGTTTGTATTTTTTGGGGGGTATTTAAAAAAAATGCAAAAAAATTTAAAAAATTCTACCTTTGTAAATATCTTATTATAAACACGTTACAAAATAATTTAATTTTTTTTGTTAAAACTATCAAAAATATTTTGTAATTATCTAAACCTTTACTACATTTGCAACGTAAAACAAAGTACAAAACGAAACAAACAAAACACAAACATAAAATTTTAGGAGGATTTAGTTATGGCAACTCAAGCACAAATCGAAGCAGTAAAAGTAAAAGACGCACCCATCAGCGTTAAATTCTTTGAACTTGTTAACGACTTGCAGTTAACACAAAGCGAAGCAGCCAACGTTTTAGGCTTGCCTTTTCGCACCCAAGTAACAGTAGCGCAAAGACCTACTGCACCAAGAGAAACAACAACCCCCAGAACTCCCAGAGTTTCAACAACCCCTTGGACTTTTGGAGTAGAGATGGAGACTGTTTCACCCATCAGCCGTGAAGCATTGGCACAAAAAATCGCCCAGTTTGTTGGTTGCCAGTCTGAACGTTACAACCACAACGACCACGCCGACCACGTTTATAAGATTGTACAAGATGGTAGCGTACACGGCAACGGCTACGAAACAAGCGCCGAAGTTGTTTCTCCAATTCTCAATAACTTTGACACTCTAAAAAAAGTTTGCAACGCTGTAAACGAAGCGGGCTGCAAAGTAAACAGAACCTGTGGCTTACACGTCCACATAGGGGCGCAAAATATCACCCTTGAGCACTACAAAAACGTTTTTATAAATTACGCATTGTTAGAGGCAGCCATCGACAAATTCATGGCAGAGTCAAGGCGCAAAGATAACGCCTACTACGCCCAGCCGGTTAGGGGGCATGTTTTCGATATACGCTGCGCTCGAAGCATTCAAGATATTGCCGACAACGTTTTCGATGGCGTTCGCTATTTCAAAGTTAACCCCCAGTCGTATTCACGCCACCAAACAATCGAATTTCGCCAACACCAAGGCAGCACCAACTTTGCAAAAATCAAAGCATGGGTTAACTTCTTGCAAAAATTGGTTTCTTGGTCTGAGTCGCATCGTTTGGAGACAGACGTTGAAAACATCAACGATATCCCATTCTTAACTAACGCAGAAAAACGCTATTTTAACGAACGTGCCAACGAGTTAGCATAATCCTCCGGTATGGGGGCAAAGTAAGCGCAAAACGCAAAAATGCCCCCTTTAATAAAAGAATTTAAAAACCTTTAAAATATAAAACCATGTGCGTATTGATTATTAAACAGCAAGGCGTAAAAACGCCAACAAAAGAAATATTAACTGCCTGTGCAAAAGCAAACCCCCACGGATTTGGTTTCGTTACCCCTACAAAGTTTTTCAAGTCTACTGATTTGGGGGACTTTTTGAACGAAGCAGCCAAAATTGACACAAACGAGCCCGCCCTTATCCATTGCAGATATGCAACCCATGGCAGCGTAAAACCATCAAACTGCCACCCCTTTATGATAGGCGACTGGGCGTTCGCACACAACGGCATCCTTTACGACATCAAACCCGAAAACGACAAAACAGATAGCGAAACAGCCTTCAAGCAATTGTTTTACCCCTTAATAAAAGGTAAAAACGAAATGCCCGTAAACGTTTCAAATTTTATTAACTCTTATGTAGGCAGCTCCAAGTTTGCGTTTTTGAACGTAAAAAGCCAAAAAATTTATAAATTTGGCAACTTTACAAACAAAGACCGCCTGTTATTCAGTAACACACGTTGGGAGTCTTATTTGCCCCAAAAAACGCCAAAATTTAAGATTTTCGCCGAATACAGAAATGCGGATTTTTACAACAAAGTTTTTGCAGATTTAGACGACGAACAACTCCCCTTTTAAGCATACCAAAAGCACCCCCGACTGCCTGAATTTCAGGGGTGCTTTTAACAATGTTTAACACTTTTTAACGCTATACATATAAATATTATATATATTTTTGCAACTAAATAAATAAAACAATTTAAAACGTATAAAAAATGGTAAAAATTAAAGACAGAAAAGGTAACGTGGAGGAGGCTATCCCCCTACTTTTAAAAGAAGAGTTCGCCCATCAAATTGTTGCGGGCAAAAAGACAATCGAATTCAGAGAGCCGAACCCCGTCAACGTTAAAAAATTTCTAATGCCAGCCGCTGCTGCCGCCGTATTTGGTCAACGAGATGACCTTAAAAAATACGCCGAAAAAGGCAATATAATTTTAAAAAATATTCATTATTTGCATTTTTACAACTATAGCAAAACATTCTTTTTAGACGTTGGCATCGAGGCTATTGATTGCATGGCATTGTTACCCGAAAACCGCGAATACTTTCACGAAAGGGGCTGCCACGACTACGATGATGTTATTGACGAAGCCGAAAAATTGGGCTTAACCCCCGATGACGAGCGAACCGTTTGGTTCTTCTGTATGCCTATAAAGGTTGTTATTAACACCGATTTAAAAGACGAAATAAAAATCCCTATTAAAAATTTCGACGACGCCAAACCTATTAAGTGCTAACAATTTAGATAAAAAGAAACAGCTGCAACTTTTTTGCAGCTGTTTCTTTTTATTTTTTTGTGCCATTAAGTACTGAGGCTTAATATTTTTTTATACATTTTAAAATTAAAATATTATGGCTGGAGAAAGAAACGTAACAACTGGCGTAAGAGGTAACAACGCCGACATGTACCAGCAAAGACGTGGAGCTGGTGGTCGTTTTGGTAGGGGCTACGTGCAAAACACAAAAACCGCTAACGGTAGGAACCCCTTAACATACAGACAAAAGAGAGCATCTGGTGTACAAGCTCGCGAAGGCTTTGAAATGCAACCCGATGGTTCTTTCAGACGTACATGGGCAACAAACCTCAGCTCCGTAATTGGTAGAGCCACAGGTGGTTATCGTGGATTGTACAACAACAACCGTCAAACTTGGCAGTAAGTTGCCGGACACACGTAACAGCGTCACAAAAAAAGAGAGGGGAACAAAACCCCTCTTTTTTTATTTGTTTTCTATCATTTGAACAATCTGATGCCCGTCGCAAATCTTTGAATCGGGGGGCAAATCCAGTAATTCGCAGAAATATTCCTTTAATTCAATATCTTCAAAACTTACTGTGATTTGTGCATTTGTGGCTTCTTGGTATCTTACTGCATTTTCTTTGTTCGCAGCCTTACCCTCCAGCACCTTTTGCTTCTTTTGTTCGGGAGTCAAGGTGTCGGCATCCTTTGCTTTGATTGTGGCACTGGGTAGGAAATTAAAGAAATCGTTAACGGCATCGGCATCGGCGGCGGCTTCTTTCTCCGCTTCGGCTGCAAAGATGTCCGCCTCGGAAATATTGAACTGCTCCAAGGCTTGAATTTCGGCGGCGGTCAAGCCGATATCTTTGGTATCAATGTCCGCTACGTAGTTGGCAATAAGGTCGAGGTCGGCTTTTGTGTTGCCCACCGCCATGTAGGTCATTTGTTCCTTTTCCTCTTTGTCGGACAAGGCTGTGACCTCGACTTTGATAGGGTAGTCGGTTTCGGGTGTGCCGTCGTATTTATTTATTCGGTCTAACGCCATAACACGGCGGTGTCCGTCTAAAAGGTTTGAGGTGGTTTCGTTCAGCACTATTCCCCCCAGTATTCCTACCTTTTTGAAGTTTCGCATTTGTAAAGCGATTGCTTCGTCTACGTGCCGCTTGGGGTTGAGCGGGTTGAGGTTGATTTGTGAGCGCATCACCGTTTTGGTTTCGCTCTGTTTTAGTTTTGTCATTGTTCGTCTGTTTCTGTTTCGTTAAACTCTTGTTGTTGCCCGCCCATTGCTTGGTCAAACTCAAACAATAAGCGTTCGGTATCGGGGTAGTACATAAAGACCCGCTCAAGGTCTTTCGGGAAATGTCTGCGTAGATAATTCAAAAAGATGGTACTGTCCACGCTTTCACCGCTACTGGTTGATTTTCTAAACATACCCTCGCTGTAATCCACGGGGGTGATAAGTCCACGGTCTTGAATGTACTTCGCTATATCGGGGTGCTTATACAAGTGAAGCGGGTAAAATTTTTTTGTTTTGAAATTAATCCCATCGTCGTAGGTACGTAGGAACACGCGCCGGTTAAGGCTGTCGGCTTCTTTCATACCGAACGCCGCCCACTCAATGCCCGTCTGTTTGCGGGCAATGTTGGTAACGTCCACGAGGTTGAGTTTTTTCTGTTTCTCGTTCATACGGCAGCCAAGGTATCCCGTTTTGATAAATGAGGAGACGGCATAATGTGGGTAGCCGTACACCCCGTTGTTTTTAAGGAACTCGGCGTTTTTATATGTAGCCTCCGCCCATCGGATGTAACGGTTTGTGCACTCCATATTCGGTACGAAGTACATAAACACGCACACAATGCGCTTAAAATAGGGGGCGCAAAGGTCAAGTAACGCAATGGAGTCCTTGCCTGTGGCGGAATGGAACAAGAGAATCTCCTCCGTTTGCGCTGCGACCCGTTTTATGCAATCGGTAGCCTTGCTCATAGTGTTATGCCCTTGTTTTCAATGTAGAAACGCAGCACCTCTTCTATGAATGTGCTTTTGTTCTTTTGCATTTTTACAAAATCATATAAGTCCACGGGCAAGCGAATGCCTATGGACTTTTTACGTTCCGCTTCCGGCAATTTCGGGTGTCCCGCACCCTCACGTCTGCCGCCCCTACCGCTTTTCTTTATGTCGTTTTGTTCTTTCATAATGAATTAAAACGGCAAAGGTGCTTCGGTTGTTGCATTGTTGTCAATTTCAGCCCTGAAGTTACCGATTATGGGCATTTGACGGCGTTCCTCGTCCGACATATTGTCGCGAACCGCTTTGGGCAGTGATTGCTTGACGAGGTGGGTGTCCTCGCCCTTACGTTTGTCGGGGTCAAGTTCAAAACCGATTAAGTCCAAATAAACCGACTTCTGACCGACGTACAAAAAGTTGTCATCGATAGGAATGCAAATACATTTCTTTGCGTTGTTCTGCCCTTGAATTGTGTGGACAAAGGCATTTTTCAATGCTTGAAGATTGATTTTTGCAGTGATTCTCATTTTTTGAAATATTTTTCGTTACTCTTAATTAATTGTTTTACTTGTTCTTTTGTTTGGAGGTTTTGGTTGATGGCTGCTTTGCGGAGGCTTTCAATTCCGTAGGGGTAGAGTTTAATCCCTGTCTCGGCTTGGTATTCGGTAATAGCCGCCGTGAACTCGGTTTCAAAAGTTGTGCCGTCGGTGCTTGCGGAGCTGCTGCACGCATGCCAAATAAGGCACACGGCGAGCAAAAAGACACCGCCCACGCTCCAAAAGTAGGCTTTCAATTCCTTATAGTTGAAGACCCAAGTGCTCCAAGGTAATATTGATTTCATTTTATAAATCGTCTTTAAATTCGTTAATGTCGAAAAGTGTGCCGCAGCATTCCGTATTGTTTCCCGCAAGGTCGCCGTGCTTATAAACTGCGGACTCGTCAAGTCCGTAGAAGTCGAGCAACTGGCGGACGAGGGTTAAGGCAGCCTCCCACTGGGCATCGGTCGGTTTGTGTACGGAGAAGTTGCCGTTCATACAGATGGCGACCGAGTTGTTATTGTAGCCGTAAGAGTGGGGAACGGCTTCGCTGGTGTCCCTCAGTTGGTATACGGTGCCGTCATTGTTGATAAAGAAGTGATAACCAATAGACGACCATTTGTGCTGTCCGAAGTGGACACGGCAAATATCATTAATACGTCCGTCTTTTGGTCCAGCAGTATGGTGCAGCACTATGTATCTTGTAGCCGCTTTCTTTTTAATGTTGGTATTAAAAGCTGCCGTGAGGTCGTTGATGATTACGGGTTCACCACCCCTCGCCCACGACAGCGTTGTAGCAACACAAGTAATTAGAAACAAAGTAATAATAACCGCCGCTTTGTGTCTTACAACAAGGTCGTAAAGCGCAAAGGGTAGGAAAAGCCAGAGGAGTGCACCTCTGATAATATTCATTAAAATAGTTGTGCTCATTTTATTTCGTTTTTGATTGCCGCAAATTTAAATCAAAAACAAAACCAAAAAAAGTTTTATAGCAATTTTTTTAGTAATTTATATAAAAAATTGTCGTCGTTTTCGTCTTGGCGGGTTATTTCCTCGTATATAACGCGTTGTCCCGCCATAATTGTGTCGGTTTTAGCGTTAACGGTTCGCACCTCGTCCTTGATTGTGTCAAGTTCGGTGCGGATAAGTGCCGTTTCACGAAGTACGCTGTCGATTTGTCGTTGCAGTTCTATCTTGACTTTTTCGAGGTCTTGCTTGCTGGCATCGGGGCTGGCTTTGTATGTGGAATAAGTCCACAAAAACCAAACAACGATAGCAACTGCTAAAAATATAATAAAGCCGATATGTCTTTTCATTTTTGTTGTCTGTTTTTAAGATATGTTAATATATACTCTTTAACCATTGCACGGTTGACGATTTCGCTCTGTAGCGGTGGTATTCCCTTTTTGTCGAACTCGGTGCGGTAGCCGGAGTCTGTCTTGAATACGGCGACGTTGTATGTGAACGTGCCGATTACTATACGCCACAAAATATGTGTAACCGTGCTTTTCATATTCCCAAAAAAGATAATAGATTTTTGAACCGATCGATGGTAACGTCTTTTGCCGTAGTTCGTAGGTTGAAGCGATGGTCGTACACCGCCTCGATAAAGACAAAACCGTTCGCGCGGAATTGTACGAAAATCTCGTCAAATTCGTCCGAGAGCTCCTTTCGATATTCTTTGCTCGGCATATAGTAGTTGAAACCGAGCTCGATAAGGTGCTGTGGTGTCAGTAACGGACTGCTATCTTTTCCGTTCTTTGTTTTTGTTGTTGCTGCCATCTTTTCGGTAAATTTTAATGTTTCGTTTTATTTTGTGGTCTGTTTTGTCCTTGTAGTACTCGACGATAAGGTAATCAATATCGCTGAGCGGTATGTTTCTTTGCTGCAACTCAAACATTAATATTGTTTGGGTGTAATCGTCAAGTACGGGCGGGGCATTCATATATTCACATTAGCGTTCTATTAACCGACTCCATATAAAAGGAAATAAAGTTGTTGTGCTAAGATTGTAAAGACTAACAACGTAATGCCGACACCGAGAAACTTAAAACGGTGCTTGAACAACTTTAAACGTTCCCTGCATTCGTCGATAAACAAATAAATAGTTATGGCGTTTACAACAAAAACTGCAATCCATAACAGTACCAGCGAAAAAATGTAGCAATATTTAATGTTCTCAATCATGGTTATTCGTTTTTAATTGTTCTTTAATAAAGTCCAGCACTTTGGTCTTGTCCCACCCCAAAATAATTCCGTGCTCGTCAATGTCCATATAGACGTAATCTCCGTGCCCCGCCTCTCGGGGATAGAGAAAGTCGGGGACGTACTCCTCGTAGTCAAGCACCTTGATTCCGTTTCTGTATATTTTTAGACCGCACTCATCGCAGACCTTGTAGCTGATTTCGGCAGTCGTACCCGCCTCCCAGTTCGTTATTTGACCAGTTTCGACGTTTATGATTGGTTTCCAATACCACTCGTCGTCTGTGCCAGTCATACAAGGCATCTGCGGGTCGGTCTCGCTGTCGGGTTCGCCGTTTATCTCACTATCCTCGGGATAGCGGACGCGGAGCTCGCACTTAATCACCATCTGCGGCTCTTTTCCTGCCGTTTTTTCTGCCGTCAGGTTAATGTTCAGACGTTTGGCGATACTTTCTACCGCTCGGTACGTCCGCAGCCCACAGCCCGTCAATTTGGAATATTCGTCACGGATGACCTCCGCGACCTCCCCGAAAATCTGAGCCTTGAGGCTCTCTTCGTATTTTGCAACGAGCTGCTGCGTGCTTTTCATGTTGAGTTCCAATTTGAGAGCGTCAACTTGTCCCTGCAGCGTGTTGATTTTCTCGTTTTTGTCGAGGTTGCGCTGACGTTCGGAGGTCAAAACGTCCTTTAAATGCTCGGTGTCGTGCTTGTATGCCGCCGCCCAGTCCGCAACGGTCGGGTCGGTGATAACTTCGGCGGAATTAATGCCGTTGGCACCGCCTATGAAGTTAATGAATCCGTGCTCCTTGCCCGTAACGATTGTCACCGCCCCAAGGTCGAGGGGGTCGGTGAGGCGGATAAAGCAGCCCTCCTTTAAATCTTCAAATTCCTTCTGTGTCATTCTTGTAGAATTTAGTCATTGTATCGTTTTTCGTAAAATTCACAGCCGTCCGCCTTTGAGGGCATAGGCATATAGTTTCCGTTGGTTTTCATTTGTGCAAGGGTCTCCTTGCACCATCGGAGTCCGTTGAAGAGTTTAATGCCCCTCTTTGTGCAGCGGTTCGGAGTCAAGAGAAACATCTCCACCTCGCCTTCTCCGTATGTGGTCGGCACGTCCTCTTCCTTGTCTGCTTGGACGTAGAACGCACAATCGTAGCACTGGGAGTGGGTGTGGGGGTTCTTTCGGCAGCGGCTTTCGTGCCTTTGCATGGCGGGGGCATGGCGGCTGACCTTGCTGCAGAAACAGCAGGAATATACTGTGATGGTTTCTTTTTTCATTGGTTTTATTTAATGTTGTGTAAATATTTGTAGTGGTCGGAAAGCCTAACCTTCTCCTCTTTGGCTCTTTTTTGATAGTTTTCGCAGGCGGCGTTGGTAACGCGCACTCGGAGGTTTCCGTTTAATGTGTGCGGACTGGTTCTAAGGCTGCAATAGTACAGTCCTTTGTAACCGTCAACAAACACGTGTAAACAAGAGCGGCAACAAGCGGTTTTTGTATACATGTATTTTTTGTCGTTGATTTTCACACCGCAAAGGGAAAGGAACATCCTCAGCTGCCCTAGTGTGGCAACTCTCAGAACTCCGTTGTATTTGCTGTTGGAATGATAGAACCGTGCCGACCAAGAGCCGTCATTTAGTGGGTCGTCGAGTTTTAGGACGTTACTATCAATCTCGTAACGGTAGCTGCCCGTTTCGACTTTTTCACAGTTGGTGTCGAGCCATTCCCTTGTAATAGGGGTGGGGTCGTTGAATAGTATTGGGTTTACGTTTTCCATGTTTATGTCTTATTTTTTTTTGCATTAACTCACAATAAATTGAATAAGCGAGCGGGTTCTCAAACTCTGTCGGTAAGGCTTTTTTAATCATCACCAAAAAATATGGCTTTTATAGCCATAATGATTAAAAATAACACGTATATTCCCGCGGCAAGTGCTATTGGTAGCCATAAGGGGGCTAAAACCCAACACCACGCCCAATCTATCTTACCCAACAGTTTAAGGGTGATAAATACGATGGTTAGTAACCCAAAAAAGCCAATTCCGCTGCTTGTGCTTGATGTTTCTTTGTCCATTAATCTGTATATTTTAAAGTTTGATAATCTTTTAATTGTAGTTTGTCATCATATATATATTTATTTCATTTATAATTTCTTTTCCTTTGTCGCTCTCACAATCGTATTCTTCTCCGCATTCCTTTCCGTCCTTAATATTGCAATATCCAGCAAAAAATCCGCCCTCGTCATAGTACTGAACGTTGATTGTGTGTGTCGGGAATTGCTTAGCCAACGCATTGTAAATCGGTATAGGCGCATTCCAAGCGGTATTGAAGAAAATAGTTTTATCAGACTTGTCAATATCAATATCGAGTGCGTTCCATTTAGTCCCCCAATTTGCTATCGCCCAATCAAGAGAGTTCCAATGACCGCTTTCTGCGTAAGCGTAAAGTCGGTCTAACCCCTCGCGGAGCGTTTCTCGTAAGTCGTAACCCCAACTCTTGATTTCATTGATAAAAGCATATTTGTCGCTTTTGTAAGGTGCAGACCAATACTTGAACCCTAATTCACTTTGCTTTGAGATACCGTTGTATTTTTTCAAATACAACATAGACGGTGGCATAGGAATTAGTTTGTTGAAGTCAAAATCTCTTTCTTCTGACTTCATAAAGTCTGTAACGGATTGGAAATTACCGTCAACGACCTTAATTAAATTTCTGCAATAGTTTGGCATATTATTCTTCGTCTAATTGGTTAACTATATCCTTATAATCTTTTGGCATAAGTTAAGATTTCATTATCTCAACTATCTCGTCATTCGGTATTTCAATAAGGCAGTATCTAAAAGTGTCAGCCTTTGAGATATTGTACTCGATAATTCTTCTAATACTTGGTTGTAACATACTAATACAGATATAAATAAACGTTTTGTAATATGATTGTTGCTACAAACAACAAGATTGATGTAACAATTGCTATTTTTTTGTATTTATGCATTTTGTCAAAAGTGCTATCCATAGAAATTCCTGCTACGATTCCGCTTGCGAACCACAGAATCCACATAATGAATAGCATAAATTTCATATTCTCTTGTATTCTTGCTATAAAATCTTCCATTATTCCTCCTTTTTTAATAGTTCTTTGTTATCGTGTATGTTCCCTACAACTTTAATGTCTCCTAAGTCAACTTCATTATAGAATATTCTAAGCCAAAAGAAATCTTCAACTAAATCAGTTCTCAAACCATAAGCACCGCAATCTGTATCAAAATAGATAACGCCCTTGATTGTGTCTGTTTTTTGACCAGTAAAACTATATTGTTGCCACTCGACAATATCGTCCTCGTATATCTCATTCTTATCATTGTCGGTTAATTCTGATAATTCACCGACTGTTTCTGGCTTTACAAGAATAAAATCGTCCCACGGTTCAATATTTTGTAACTCCGACTTGAGTCCCTCAAAAATGAAGTAGCATAACTCTCCGTCGTTGTCGTACATTGTGATAAGTGAGCCATAATGCCATTTGCCTTGTTCGTCTTTTCCTCTATATTTATGTTCTCTCATCTTTCTGCATGGTTTTAAAATTTAAAAAGGTGCGCCGCTATGGTGGGCGGAAATTCGCACCTAAAAACCTCCGAGTGCTGCTATGGTGGGCAGAATATCACTCGGTATTCTCGTACATTAACACCGCAAAAATATTACATTATTTTGAATAATGCAAATATTAATCAATAAAAAATGTTAATTTGTGTTAATTTTATTAACATTTTGTTCAGTTATTCGGTAATATTTCTGCTTGATATTCTTTTCCGAAGCCAATTTCACATCGTATCAAAGGCATAAAACCGCCCCTCTCTTATAATTTCATCTTGAGATTTAATTTAATTTCCGCTCTTCGTTTCCAATACTCCACCGCGCTTTCGGGATAGAGTTTTACTCCTGTTGTTGCTTCGATATGGCGACACACATCGCTTAAATTATTGAATTGTTGGAAATCATCTAAACCGATAGCATCGTCTTTCTCTGCCATCATAAAGCATTCCACCTGCTCCATGTCGCCTTTCTGCGCACCACCGAGCCACGATGCCGTGCCGTACTCGGAAACGCTCTCAATTCGGACGATTTGACCGTTACTAATTGGGTCGGTCAGACGAACAAAGTCGCCCTGTTTTATATTTGTTTCCATTTTATATCTCCTCCTTTGGTTCTATTTCCTCGGCGTTTATGCCGAAATATTCAAGTATTTCGTCAAACTCAAGGATGCAGATTGCCCCGTTGTAACACAAATTGCATGTAATTTGGCGGTCGAAGTATGCGTATGGCAAAATGTCGCACAATTCCCGAACGTAGTCGGGGTCGAGCCAAACGAGGAGGTGGTCGTTCTCCCAGCGGCTCTCTTTTACGTGGGGAAACCCATCGGTCTCACCCTTGTAAAAGTTTATTAATTTAGTTGCTGTTGTGTCCATAGTTATTTTGTGAAAGGTGTTTTTTTACCTTGTTTATAGGCGTTGAAATACATAATTTGTGTGGGGGTAATGTTGGAAAACCACTGCTCAAAAAGGTCTTTAAATTTGCCCCCTTGGTATTTTCGATGCGAAGAGCGTTTGAACTCTTGATATAAATATTCTTTTAATTCGTCCATAATTCTTTTGTTGCTTTTAAAACGCCCCGCCGTTACAACGAGGCGTTGGTTTATATCTATTGCAAATATACGGTGGTAAATTGAAAAATGCAATAAAAAATCAAAGATTTTTAGTTAAATGGTGTTAATATTAGTTAAATGTATTAACAACCCCGCCGCGTTGCCTTTCTCGTCAACACAGCGTAGCCGCTCCTCCAAGGAACGGGCATACCGAATGACAAAATAAAGGTCACGGACGGTCTCGTCGGTAACGAAAACCCACCCTCCTTGTGCAGCGGCGTAGGAGTTCACCCGCGCCTCTATTTCCGAAAGTCTACTTGCGTTGTCCATGGCTATTTTTTTATGTTGTCAGTGTGTCCATAGCCGCCGCAGCCCCGTTCGCTGTCGTTGAGTTCCTCTACCTCGCAGAAAGTAGTGCGGGGGGTGAGTTCGATGTGCATTTGACAAATCGGCTTGCCGTTGATTCCGTATTTTGGTTTGCGGGTATCGTAGTGGTAGAAAATAGCGGTGATTTCTCCACGATAGCCGGCGTCGATAGTGCCCTCGCTGTTGGTTAGCAGCATTCCTGTTTTCCATACCGAGGAGCGGGGACGGATTGTTACGCACACACCGTTGCCGTCAACCTCGTCGGGCAGCTCGATGGCAATGCCGAAGTGGTAGCGGTAAGTGTCGGGGGCGACCTCTTCAACCGATACGGGAACCATGTCGAAGCAAAAGTCATTGTCGTAAGTCTTGTACGGTATCACCGCATCGGGTGATAATTTTTTAATCTTTATTTCCATTGTTGTTTATATTAGTTATAATTAATTATCATTTTCTTTCTTACGTTCGTTTTCAATCCTCTCCATATTTCGGGAGAACATCAGCTCCTTGAAATCAGCATAGAGATGGCGGAGGTTTTTATATTTCTTAGACAAGGTGCGGAATTTGAGCATGAAAAACATGAACATGTCGTACTTATATTTTTTTATAAATAAACGTTTTACGCCCTCGTAGCCGCAATCCTCGGCATAACGGGCAAGGACTGCCGTTGCATCGTGTCCAAACATTTTTTGTGCTTGGGCAAAAGCATCGGCGAGGACTTCCTTGCCCCATACCTCTTGTTTCTCGGCGTAATAACCGCCGCCAACCTGACGTGGCGAGCCGTCTTTTTTCGGCTTCGCATACGTGCCGTCCTTTTTTAAATATTTATTCTTAGCCATAATTTTTTATTTTGTTATCAGAATAAGAAACCCGCACGTTGACGGAATTTTGCGAGCTGCTTGGTTGGCACGAACAACCGCTCCTTTACCTTTTTGCCGTTATTTGTGGCGGATAGGGTGCAGTTCAATTCTATCTGAGCCACTGGGGTAAAATCGGGTTCGGGCATGTAGTATTCCGACACTATCACCAGCTCGGTTTGGTGTAGGCACCACTCATAAAACTGGTCGTGGTTGAAAGCACCGACAACATAAGAGCAAGTATCACGGTAAGGCGGGTCGGCGTAAATCACTGAGTTCGGGGCAATCTCAATGGCATCGTAAGAGGCGTTGGTTACGGTCAAGTGCTCCGCTCCGTTCAGTCCCCGAAGGGATTTTAACCGGCGAACATTGCCCATGTTTTCAAGGGAATAAAAGGCGGATAGTTCAGCGAGGTTGAGTAATACTCTCATGTCCACCGCATCGTCCTTGTTTATGCCGAGCCCGTATATTTCGGCGTATTCAAGCGGCAAGGGCATAATCTCCCGCATCTTGTTGTAATTCTCTTCGGACGGGAACACCCACTGGGACACACCGAAATAGTGGCGTTCCATGTTGTTACCGATGTACTCACCAACCTGTCTGAGGGTCTTTAATCCGCTCTTTTTGAAAGCGTCCAAGAGGTAGTTCCTCAATTCCGCTTCACGTTCTTTAATGCGGTTGTTGATGGTTGTCTTGTAATCCTCGTACCGCATTGTGGTCTTGAGGATAGTTTTCAGATACCAGTCGGTGTAGAGTTGCTTTACCTTTTCACAGTTGTTATAAAGCCATTTGCGGCTGTCGGTCTGAATACCCATCTCCCGAAGTGTGGACGGGTCGCCAAATACTCGCGATTCGTGCAGTGCTTTTTTAAACGGTTCAATCTCTTTTGCGTATAGGTAATTCTCTCCGTTACCGCCAAAGGAATAGGCAAAAAACGCCACGGGGTCGTTGTCCTTACATTCGTAGTACTCGGCACGTGAAATCCAGCGGTTCAAGCGTTCGTCCGAGATCTCGCCTTGTGCAAACTGGCGAAACGCACCGCAGATTGGGTTGAGGTCATTCATGTGAAAGTTGCGGAATTTGCCGGAAAGCATGGCGCAGTGTGTAACCGACCCGCCGCCGCCAAAAACGTCATAAAAATTTATTGCATACGGGAGGTTATCAACAACCCACTCCGCGATTCTGTTTTTGCTACCCATGTAGGGCAGCCCGTATAATTTTTTCATAAAATTTTTCCTTATTTTGATTTTTGCAATGTTTTTTCAAAGGGTTTAAAAAAATTACAGCTCGCTATTTTTGCCCCAAAACGGGCGACCACTGGGGTCGAGCTGGTCTTTTAGACAAGTAAAATCAGAGAATTTTGCGCCTTGGTCAACGAAGCGAAGCACGTCGGCGTAGGTGTAGACCCGTTTCCTTTTGTCGAATTTTATCACCTCAGCAATTTTGAGGGTCGGGTAAGAGTTTGTGTCGATGATGTGGTTAACGGCATCGGCGAGGCGTTGACGTGACAGGCTGTTACGGCGCACCGAATCAGTAAGCAATGCCCAGAAAGCGGGGTCTTGGTTCGGGAAGGCTATCATTAACCTCCGCATGTGAGCGGCAATCTCGGTGTCCGTTGCGGGGGCATCGGAATAAACCGAAATCTCGTAGTGTCGGTCGCCCGTTTCGTCGTTTACAACCAGCATAGGGCAGATTGTGTTGGCTGCGGCTGGTAGGTTAGTTGCGGTCTTTGAGTCCGGCTTCGTACATGGCGTTGCCGGCTGCGACGATACGCATGATTTCCTCGTCGGAATAGACTGGAGAAGAAGATTTTTGTCCATGTTTGATGAATTTTTTGTTGTATTTTCCCTCCAAAATTTGAGGGATGCGGTTAGCGTTAAAGATAAAATCAAAATCAGCAACCCAGCTCCGTTCGCTGTCGCTGTTGCCCGTAAGGAAGGGCGAGTTTATGACGAGGTCGAGTAGCTTGTTGATTTTTTCGAGTCCATACGTCCGCACGGCATTGCGGAAGTTGGTTTCTCGTTTTGGTGTGAATTTTAGTATTTTTGGGATGGGTGTCCCCTCGACTTTTGCGTTGAACCATTCGAGTATTTCTGCAAAATTTAATTTATTTGCTATATTTGCCCTATTTTTTGCCGTTTCGGGCATTTTTTCAACGTTACCGAATAAGTCAACCACTGCGGTCGTGTTCGTGTCTGAAATGTCAAAAAATCCGCTTTCTTTTTTCGCGGAACTTTTTTCTTTCGTTTCAGACTCGGTTTCGTAGGCTGTCAAGTCCTCGCTATCCAAAACCTCAACCTCCGAACTTCCGCTTTCGTTTTCGGGTGCGCCGCCGTCGCCAAGGAGCGTAAGCTCCCCAACAGAATTTGTTATTTTGTTTATTTGTTTAATTGTTTTATTGTTTATATTATAGGTTGGTCTTTCGTTGGTCGTTTGTTGGTCTTTCGTTGGTCTTTCGTTGGTCGTTTGTTGGTCGTTTGTTGGTCGCTCGGTAGGTTCGTAGTCTTGATAATCTCCATATTTACAAATAGTTACAAGGGTATTTTGGCTGGTCGTTTTTATGTTAATTTCACCAGTCCGCTGTAAGCGTTGCAAGCAAGTACGTACCTGTCTCTCCGAAAGTCCCGTTTTTTCTACCAGTTCTTTCCGCGTTGTTAACAATTGTCCCCGCTCAATTACACGCTCCGCAAATCTTGTGGGTTTATACTTCGCCTCGCTTAAAAGATAAATCCACATTTGCACCATTTCTGGGTATTTAAACCATTTCCAGTTTGTAATCTTTTTTGCAAGGAGTATCCAGTTACCGTTTTCCATATAGCCTAACAATCTAAACCGTTAATCTGTAATAATTCCATTAATAGTTCCTCGTTGGCGAGGTACTTGTTTTCAAACACCGCAAAGGCGTTTGTAACTTGTTCAAGTTCGTCGGGGGTCGGGATACGAACGTCCAAAATTTTACTGATGTCCTCAATAAACTTTTGCATTCCTTGAAGGTCTTTGTATACCCCGACCCGTTTCGCAAGGGTGTCTATCTTGCCGTTCTCAATTAAAATCAGAGCAACCGAACAAAGCAGCCACGCTTGCAAACTGATGGCGGCAAAATCGGTATTGTCTACATTGTAGAAGTGAAACTGGTTCTTAATTGAAAACTCAAGCACCAAATCACGATAACCGAGGTGCTTGTCGGCGAGCTCTTGGTATCTTTGCTTGTTTTCCTCTACCTTAATGCCGCAAAATACATTTTGGTAGTAACTCTGCGCTGCGGTGTACAGCCTTTTGGCGGTGTATTTTACATTTTTAAAGTTCGTGCGGTACTCGTCAAACTCTTGGAGTAACGGCATAAACTTGTCCTCAACTTTTTTTGCAGCGAGGACTCCTAAAAACCCCGCTTGAAAGAATAATGCCATGTCGGTGGATTGTTCCTTTGTGAGGGTTATTTTTCGCTTTGTGTGCTGCATTGTTTTGTTCTTTTGATGTGTTCGTTAATTTCCTCGGCGTTGAATAGAATGCGCCCGCCGTTTGGCTTGTAATATGGCAACTGACCACGGTGTACCATGTTGTAGATGGTTTTCAGTGTCCACCCCGTCTGATACGACAGGTCTTTAATCGTCCACCAAATTTTTTGGGGTTGTGATGTGTTGTTCATTGTCTAAAAGATTATATTTTTTTATTATTTTTCTGATACCCGTTATGGTCTTAACGCCATCGGGTAAATTTGCCTCGTGCTCTTTTATTACGAGCTCGCAAATGCGGCTGAAAGCAAGGTCGGGAAGTTCCGCCCGCATCGCTTCAAACTCTTTTTTTACTCGCTCGTGCCGTCTGATTGTGTCCAGTTGCACGGGGGTTAGGGTTTTTGTTTCTTTTTCCATTTTATTTTATTAATTAAAATTAGTCATCACCGATAGACCACAACCACATAGCGACAAGGGCAATCGCAAAGTAACCCGCCGCCGCCAAAAAGTCGCAGTTACAGACCCGTATTCCGTTCCAAATGCCGCCTATCAATAAAAGACAGCAAATCAGATTTTTTATGCCTATCAAACATCCTCTCATATCAGTCCATGTGTACGTTCGTTATTTGTGTGTTTGTGGCGGCGTTCCAAACCGCCCACTTAAATCTGCCCTCGCAGCGCAATTCAAGGTCTTGAACCTTGCCGAACCGCTTGAAAGTGCCGCAAATATCCACTATCCAGCCGACCTTGTTCGGGTACGGTCTAATTGCCCGCCCCACCATTTGGTAATACATAGCCAAACTGCGGGTCGGACGGGCGAGTAAGATTGTGTCAAGTTCGGGGTAGTCGAAGCCAGTCGTGAGGACTCCGACATTTGCAACGCATTGAATATCCCCGCTCTTGAAGTCTGCGAGGATTTTCTCTCGCTCCGCTTTCGGGGTTTCGCCGGACACAAACGCAGCGTGCGGAATTTTAGCGGCAAGTGCGGCGGCTTCGTCAACAAACTTGGTGAAAACCAAGATGCGACGGCGGTTGCCCTTACCCATCAAACGCTTAACAATATCCTCGACAATGTTGTCGAAGTTGCAGCGTTCGTATTCCGCTTTCAACGAGTCCTCATCATAATCTCGCCCCGTACTATTCAACTTAACCCGCGTGAGGTCAAACTGGTATTGGTGCTGTACGTCGTAGTAGTTCAGCGGGGCAAGGAAACCAGCGTCGCATAGTTCTTTAACTTGCGTCACGTGTATCACCTTTGAAAAGATACACGGACGGGTGCGGGTTAGAAACTTAATAATGGAGCCGCCCTCCCAGTCGGGAGTAAGACGGTACGGGGTAGCGGTTAAACCCACGACCTTAAGCCCTAAATATTTGATCGTGGTGCGGTACATTCCGGCGTCGCTGTTAACCCCGTGACACTCGTCAATGAGTGCATAGCGGTACGCCTTTAAATCGTCCAAATGACGGATAACGCTGCCAATGGTGCAGAATGTTACCTTTGCTATCTCCTTGCGGTTGAACGAGGCGGAATATATACCGCAGTCAACAATGCCATACGAGGCGAGCTTGGCGTAGTTTTGTTCGAGTATTTCTTTGCTCGGTTGAAATATTAGCATCGGTGTATCTACTCCGAGCGCAATATTCGCAATGACAAGACTTTTGCCCGCACCCGTTGGGAGTATCTCGATGGCATTTCCCGCAGCCGTAGACTTGAAGTAAGCCACGGCGGTGTCAACTGCTTGCTTTTGGTATGGGCGGAGGGTGTACTGCATTTTCGTTTATTTAATTAAAGGAATTATGCTGCGGACGGTATCGGTTACAGCCTTAATGTCGGCGGCGATTTCGGGGGTTGAACGGTCAAACCTTTTTATTATGTAGCCGTTACGCTGCATCGGGTCGTAGACCATAAAGTCCTCCCATTGTGCGTTCTGAACCGTCAGGTGGTTTATTATTTGCCAGTAGTATTCGGGTTTGATGGTTTTAAGGCTCTCCCCGTCGTTGAGGCGGCAGATGTATTCCATAGCCACGGCGGGACTGGGGCATTTGATTTCAAGACCGCCCTCTATTGTGTGGGTGGTGCCATCGTCGTTGAAATGCACACCGTCGGGGGAGTCACCCCAGTAATCCTCAAATTCGGGGTCGGAATGTAGCACAAACGCCACCTCCACCATACTTATGCCGGTATTGAGAGTGTAAAACTCACGGGCTTCGGCTTCTGTATTTTTGCCGAACCGTGTGGCGGAGCTTGAAAAACCTACACGCTCCAAATAGTCCTCAATACTGCCAGCGGCGGAACGATATTTTGGGCGGAGGTTTCTTTCTGCTTTTAGACGGTACAATTCTTTTTTAGCGGTTGCCGAAAGTTCCCCTTCCTTTTTTGCCTTTGTCATAAAGGCGGCAACGGTCGTAGAGGTGATACGTCCGAGCCTTAATTCGTGCCAGCGGGGTGAGCCTTGTTCAATATTAAGATAAATCATAGTTTTTAAAATTAAAGGGGGCGACCGAAATCACCCCCCCCGTGGGTCAGGCATTTATTATTGTTGATGTTGTGTTAATCTTGCGCGGATTTTTTGACCCTCGGAAATAAACTGGGGGTCTTTCCAAAATTGTTTGTAATCGTTCATGAAGTCGGTCAGCTCCTCGTTAGTGTTCGCAAACTTGAGGCGGTTAATAGCGGTTTGGAGTGCGTCCTCGTAGGCTTGTCGGTCGGCGGTTGCGACTTCGGGGTCATCAAGGTCGGCGGTGGCATCGTCATCGACGTGGAATAATGCGCAGAGGAGGTATTTTTCGGCGTAGGTCATAGCCGAGCCGCTTGCTTGCTCCGCCGACATCCCCTTATGCTCGTCCATGTTGACGTGAACCTCGGTATCGGCAAAAGAACCGTCCTTGTAACAAACAAGGTGTATTTTGAAGATTAAAACATCACGGTCACCGTCCTTGATTTTTTGTGCGCTTGGAATGTATGCCAAGCTGTGCTTAATCAAAAGCGGTTTGATGTTGTTTCTGAGAGTTGGCAAATCACGGTATTTGTAGCGGTTCATTGCCGTTTTGTCTTTCGGTGCAGCGAGTTCGGCTGACACCTTGTTTATAGCCTCCCAAATCATAGGTACGGCTACGGGTTGTTGTGTTGCTGAATTGTCCATATTTTTTTTTGGTTTAAAATTTGTTTTGTTTATCTTTGCAGTAAATTGTTTTAAAACTTGTTACAAAAGTAGACAAGTTGTCAACAAAAACCAAATAAATTCTGTTAAAAAATGTTAAAACAATAAAATATCTAAACAAAATGGATAAAACAGCAATACTCGAACTTTTGAGAAAGTACAAAAGGTTGAAGACAAAGGCGGAATTTGCCGGATTTTTAGGCGTAACGCCGCAATTATTGTCAAAGTGGTACAAACGGAGCTCCTTTGATTTAATGCTTCTTTGTAGCAAGTTTCCCGAAGTCAACCCCAAATGGCTGATGACCGGCGACGGCAATATGCTGCTGCCCGAACCCACTGAAAACCTAACACAAACGGTTATTGGCGACAATAACCACGACAACAACCACATCGATATGGACGGCGACACCACACTGGCATTCCTACGTGAACAAGCCAAAGCAAAAGATGCAGTGATAGCCAGCCAAGCGGCACACATTGTAAGCCAAGACGAAACAATTAAAAAACTTTTAGAACTGATAAAATGACACTACAAGAGCGAATACAAAAGGTCGTGGAGTTCAAATGCGGCGGCAACGAGAACGAGTTCGCCCGCCTTTGCGGTATTTCACCCCTAACCGTGCGCACCGTATGCCGACAGGGGACGAATAGCGTCAATTTAATCGCTGCCATAGTCGCAGCCGTTGACGAAATCAACCCCAAATGGCTACTCACTGGGCAAGGCAATATGCTCTATCCCTTTGCGCTTGCCTATGCTGAGACGGAATACGTACAGGGGGTCGCCAATATGTTCAAACTCGCGACCTTATTACCCCAAATATCAATCGAGCAACAACGCCGCTTTATGTTCGCTGCAAAGAACGGAACAAAACCCGACTTCACACCGACCGAAATTGAAAAACTAAAACGCTGATTTTTTATCTTCGCCCAGCCAAAACCTTATCAAGAGGTAAAACTGGTCGAAATTCCTTATAACCACATATTTGTATCCGACACTTTCAACGGCTTTCTGCCATTCAACTTGTGCGTCGGACTGATGCCCTTTTGAGGTTTTAAATTCAATGCAAAGGGCGTGAAATCCGTGCGCCGGATAAAGAAACAGAATATCCGCTACGCCCGCAACTATTCCCTCCGCTTTCATTGATTGGGCGACACGTATATCCCGCTGCCCTCCGTTTGGTACTGAAAAAAGTAGGGGGCGCAGTTTTGCGTATTGTAGCCGAAACCACTTGACGCATGCCTTTTGTATTTCACTTTCAATATGTTTCACGCTGCAAAAATAGCCATATATTCAATAAGTGTCTATAAAATTAACACTTTTTAACATTATTTATTGAAAAAAAATTGCATTTTTCAAAAACTTATAATATTTTTGCAACGTAAAAGAAAATACAAAAGACAAACGTCGTAGTGGCAGTCTTTTTCAAAAAAAAGCCATTCGGGGGTTCGATAGCAGAGCCTTGCCCCTTATGCAAGCAAAACCGCGCCGCCGCCTACTGTTGGTTTCAGAGCGTTGCAGACAACAACCAATTTTTTTAATTTAAAACACTTAACAATGAAGGTAAGGTTAATAATTAACTTTTTGCGGCTAATTGGTTACAAGCCAGAAAAACCTCGCTACGGCGAAAAAATTGTCGCTTCTTCGGGGACTTTTCAAGTATTTGTCTATACCGATGGCTCAGGTTGCGTTTTGGACTACTCAAAAACAAGGGGGTACGCTTCAAAATTCACGCAAACCTTAAAATATACATTACGGGCTGCCTATCGTGCTGTTATGAATGACGGCATCAAGGGCGCAAACTACAAACCCGTGCCGTTCTGAAAATCAACAAAAACAATATATAAAATGAAAGCAAAAGACATTGTTTTAACATTGATAGCCTTGGCAACCATAATCGGCTGCGGCATCAAATTGGTGGGGACAGAAGTTCCTACTTACACAAATTATTTATACCTTGCGGGCATGGTACTTGTACCCCTTGCTTGTGGGGATAGTATAATTAAAACCGTAAAAAGAATATGGCACAATTAGAGAACAACCGAGAGCACTTGTACCGAGGACAAACCACCGATGGTCGCTGGGTGTTTGGTTTCCTTGTTGAAAGCACAAAAACGTGGCAAGGTGGACACCCACACAAATCGTGGATATTAGGATCACCGCACACCAACGGAGGGTGGTTTTGTCTTACTTGCAAATACCCCGTCAAAGATAAAACGGTTGGGGAGTTTTCGGGTGTAAAAGACAAAAACGGTCTTCGCATTTTTGAAGATGATATTGTTGCAGCGGTCGAAAAAGACGGCACAAGGTTACGACTGGGGCGCATTATCTTCAAAGAGGGGTGCTTCCTATTTACATACGGCAAAATCGAAGTCCCACTTCGTTGCCTTTATAATGACCAGTTGGAGGTTGTTGGTAATATGTACGACACCCCCGAACTTCTTGCAAATACGTCAAATTAAAAATAGAACTATGAAAACATACACACCAGCCGAGAGGGAGAAGCACCTCGACGAAATCAGAGCCAACAACACCCACGATGTTAACGGCTACACGGTTTTTCTTATCCGTGAACGTTTGAAATGCGGTGGGTTTTTCCGGCACATTTCAATCTTACCCCCGCCGAAATTCCCACAAATTATCAACGCGGCACAAAACGACAACTACACAATCCAAACCTCCTCGTGGGGGGCGTTGCCTATTGCAGAGATAGAGGCGGTGATTGACCGTTACAAAAAGGCGGTTAAAACCGTCAAGTGGCTCCAACAATTCAACTGGGAGACCACTGATATTGTTGAATACTAAAAAATACCGATATGGCTTACAGAGGAAAATCGAACTCCAAGCACTGGCTCTACGGCTCGCTTCTTAACAACGAACCGTCCCAGTGCGTTATTCAATTCGTAAAAAAGTACCACCCCGTAGACGGTCGGGTGGTCGCTACCGACTGGGCGTATGTTGACCCCGACACCGTCGGTATGGCTGCACCCATCAAAGATAGCAAAGGAAACACCGCCTACGAAAACGACTACATCACATACCCCGACGATTGCTTTGGCTTTGAAGTTACCGCTCTTCTTAAATACGGTGAGTGGGAGCAAGACGGCAGCGGCGGTGAGTACAGCCCCCGTAAATGCTACGGCTGGTACGCACAGGTCGTTAAAACGGTCTTGCCCGAATACCTAAAAGATGCGGAATTGGAATTTCCGGCATACAGAATGACCGAGAGTATTTTAGAAATCCCCGCCTTCACAGTCATTGGCAACAAATTTGACAACGAAATATGATGAAAATTACAGCTACCGAACGAAAACGCCTTGTGCTGGCGGCTATACAGCAAACACAGGGCGGAATAGACATCATCGCCGCCGAAAAATGGGCAAACGAATCAGATGACCACGCCACCGCATACGAAATTGCAGAAAAGGCAATAGATTGCGCCGTTTACTATCTTAACGTTGGGGACGGCGTTCCTATTACCAACGAAATAATGATGGGCAACTTTGACTTTAATGCCAACCTTGACGGCTGGGTCGTTGGTGATGTTGTGATAAAACCATATAAAGACCGCTACCAAGTAACTCGGGATGGCTCTGTATTGTTTGAAATAGATACATTCAAGCAACTTTGCCTCGTAGCGGAATTATTTAATAACGCTAAGGACTTATGCTTGTAGTAAATCGGAAAAGAATACGCCCGAAGCACCGAGATGAGTGCTTTACCGACGAACAAGTCAGCATCGAACACGGGCGCAAACGTTTTAAATTATTCCTTAAACGTGGCGACATTGTATTTCACCCCCGCTATAATGAATGTTATATTTTTTTATTTGTAGATAACGGGCGGGCGAAATATTCAGACTCCAACGGGGAGTTTTACGAGAATTTAAACCACGAATACGAAATCACAAAAGCCACACTCGACCAAGAGCAAAACTTTTGGGAAGAGTTAAAAAAGAACGGCTATCAATATAAAAATAAAAAAATTATCAAAATAAAATGAGCGAAAGTTGTTTTACCGAGGGGTTTATATACCCCTTAACCAAAGAACAAGACGAAAGGCTGGAGGATAGCGATTGCTACTCTTTCCTTTCTGACGGCGAGAAAGGTTTTGAGTTGCAAGTTTGCTACTCCGACACTAAAAAGGAGTGTACCTATTACCTAATTTACGCCACCGAATATTCCTACGGCGAAAAACACGGCGATTTTGGCTTTACCCGCCCCTTAACTCAAAAAGAAAAAAAACAATGGCTGCCGATTTTTCAACAAGAGCTGGCAAAGAACGGACTTGAGTTCAACCCCGCACTGCTAAAATACACCCAGTTCTGTTATTACAACGGCTGCGAGAGCCCCGATTACTACGAGGCATCGGTTGACCTTGACCAATACGAGTTGTGGCTACCGGCGGACGGGGCGGAATTACCCGAATTTGACCGAGAGGTCGTGGTATTTTGCCAAGACACAACCGACACCGAGCTGTTGAGGGTAAGTATGGCGCACCGCCCCGACCCAAAGAGCAACGCTATCACTTACGGCATGGGAAAATGGAACCAGCCGAACGTGGTGCTTTGGCTTGACTTGCCTATCCACACCGTTCCCGCTTTGTCAATCAAAGACGTAAGCGAGAAAATTGCCGGACAACTCACCGAGCAACTTACCGAAAAAGGCGTTGTCCTTGCCAAAGTTGCCAGCGTACATATCAAAAACATTGACCTTGAAATAAAACTTACCGATGGCACTACCATATAAGATAACACACAGCATTGGAATGGTGGACTCCGATTTCTCCGCCACTCCCGAAAGGCTAAAAAAACTCAACGCCGACGTTGAAAAGGTGCTGCAGCAGTTTGGTAAATCCATCTACGAAGTAGACTCCGTAATAATCGGGGAGGGCGTATTGCTTAAAGGCGGGTATTTAATTCCGTTCAAACAACCAGCGGCGCAGCCTGTACCCGCATGGATTATCAAACAACAAGAAGCAGCGCAAGATATTGCCGACAACTTGACAAAAGTGCGCACGATTGTTTCCGCTCTACACGGTGAACTGGTGTGCGACGATTGTGGGCGGCATTTTCCCGCTTCAACAGATCTGATTATGTACGACCCCTACGACGAACAAATCGACGGACGGTTTGTTTTAAAGGTCTTATGCGCTGAATGCGCCCAAAAAAGCGACGAGGAGGTCTGATATTATGCAAACAGAATACAAAACGCTGTACGGAATTTTAAACCCCGTAACGGGCTGCCTTGCCCTAACTTACTGGGCAAGTTCGCAAAAGCACAAAGCGTTATTTTCAACAAGGCAAAAAGCCGAAGATGCGCTGCGCTGGTTTAAAGAGAAGGTCGTGGTTGTAGAAATTCAGGCTGCCACAATAGCAAAAGAAAACGTTTAAACGCCTTACATATATAAGGTGGTTAAAGTATAAAGCAAGGCAAAAGAACGCACCCAAAAAACGTTTTTTTTGCCTTATTTTGTTAAGTGTGCAAAACATTATTTTTTTAACCGCAAAACTTTTTGCAAATTAAACGTTACAAATAGGGGAGGGGTATTAAAAAATAAAAATTATACCTTGTAAAATGCACAAAATCAACAATATAAAAATATTTTGAAAAAATATTGCAAAAATATTTGTAGTTTGCTAAACCTTTTATATATTTGCAACGTATAATTAAGTACAAAACAACAAACAAAAACACTAATTTAAATTTGGAGGACACAACAATGAAAACTACAGCAACAAAAACAGCAAAGACAAACGCCGAAAACTATGGCGTATTTGGATACACAACAATCGACACCACAAGTGCCAACGCTCTTAGCAACAATTGGCAAAACTGGCACGAATTGCGCAGAGAATTGCAAGGCAAACCAATCAACACCGACACAATCTTAAAAGCCATGCACAAAGTTGATTTTGCAAAGCATGGCGCAGTTGGTATCCATTCTTTCTATCCAGACGCTGGCAAATGCTATGTGGGTTTGGAGAACGGCAAATTTGCCAGCGTCTGCATATCTTGGGACGTTACCCAGCAAAGCAACGAGGCACTTTTGAACGAAATTAAAGAGCTCAAGGCTCTGGTATCAAAACTTGTTAACCGTAAATAATATAAAAATGACCGTTTTAGAATTGAAACAACTCCTCGACAATTATTCAGACAACACCGAGGTTATGATTGCCGCCCCCAGTAACGACTACTGGGGGACAATTAAAGCGTTGCCTATTCACGAAAGCGACACCGACCTCGCCGATGTAACATGGTCGTCGTATCACAACAGCGACAAAGTTGTCGACCCCGACCACGAGTCTGACGATGACGAAAAACGCGAGGTGCTGCTCTTGCAGTAACCCCGCCACCCTCCACAAAAAAAGACCAGCGCGATGTTGGTCTTTTTTTAAAAGGCAACGAACGGTTTGGTGGGATAAACATTAAAAAAACACAATAAATATTATAAAAATGATTAAACAGAAAAAACGAATAAAACCGAGCTACCCTTATTCTAACCGCTATGAAGTCGGTGAAATGCAAGGGCGTGACAATAGGGGCTACATCAATACCCGTGGCAGAAGTATGGCAACCACAACTGGCATTGACGAACGTGTACCCTCTCTTAAAAGGGGCAAAAAAGCGTGGGAGAATTTCTACAAAATATTCCCTTACGTGAAAGAATTTCTGATGTCAATGGGCAAGCGGGGGCTGTGCGTTGGACAATCACCCGTGCGAATTACGCTCAAGAATAATATTTACACGGTTGTAGACGAACGCTGTCACGGGCATTACTGGAAAAATGATTGGTTTGATGGTATTTCTACACAAACACTTATGCAAAATCCGCCAAGACGTAGAACCATGAAATTCCGCAAGGTTTGGTAGCCGGACATTAGAAAATTCCCAAAGCACTGGAGTCGTACTTGACGGGTTTCGTAATTTGACCCAGCAGTTTTCCCAAAACATAGTAGCGAGCAGCATCGATACAGTGGTTGTACTTATCGATTGGCTTGTTAATGAACCGCCCGTTCTTGTCCTTGTCCCACACGTAGTTTCGCAGCTCTTCCTGTAAGTTGAGACTTCGTTTCGTCACAAATATCTTCATGCTCTTCATTTTTTCTATGCCCGCATTTATCGAACCCGTCCCCTTGATTACGGGGTAGATAAGTATGCCCGCATTGAACACCTCCTGAATGAGGCGGGGGTCGGCACTATCCGCTATCACCATTGTTCCGTTGTGCGGCTTGAGCTCTTTGATAATGTCCTCAATCCCCATGTGCGTGCGGTAGCAGAACTCGTCCAGATAAAGACGGTCGTCAACAATTCCGCAAAGACACATAGCCGTACAGTCGTTCGTATACCCCCAGTCCACCCCGATTGCGACCTTTTTGCAGTATTCGGGAAACTCGTCAACGATGCCCCAGTTCTTGAATACTGCACCCTCTGCAACATCCGCCCACTGCCCCATAACTACGTGCGCGTACTTTTCGGGGTCGCTTTCTTTTAAATATGCCGTGTCCTTGAGAAAATCTTCGGAAAGGTTGTCCTTGTTGTCCAAATACGTCGTGTGTATGTGCAAGACGTTCGGGTGCGTGGATATTTGAACGGGTACACCGTCATATTCCACTATCTTGTGCGTGTCTTTTATGAACTTTTGGTAAACGAAGTGGTTGCTGTCCGTGGGGTTCATTATTATGATGACACGGTTCTTTATTCCTTTCTGACGAATTGACAATTTGATTGTGTCAAACTCCTTCTCCGATGTCCATTCCTCCGCCTCGTCAACGACAAAGGTCGTGAGCCCGTGAATTGATTTTAGTTTCGCCGTCTGGTTGCCGCTTGAAGTATGGATGCCGCGGAACATAATCTTCGCACCCGTGAGGGTGTTCGTAACGTCCCCCCTTGTCTTTGTGAAGTATTTTGATACCCCCTCAAGGTCTATTTTCTCCATCATTTCGGGAATGACCGAGATATTTGCCGAGACCATCGTGTAGCGAGTATACAGAATTGTGTGCGTGATTTTTTCAAGCGGGTTGTCGGGTTTAGGAAACCACTCGAACGTCAGCCGCTCGATAAAAGTTCCCGCCGCGAAAGACTTGCCAGATCCTCGCCCGCCCGTGACAAGAATTATCGATTTATCCTTGTCGGAGTACATACTTTTATAAACGTCCGCCAGTTGTATCATTTATTTTTTGATTTTTGCAAAAATATTTCTATTTGCATTTTTCAAAAAGTTGCACCCCCAGCCTTTATATTATCAAAGAAACAAGCAAAAACAAGGCGAAACAAGGCACAAAAACAAAAAGCAAATAAAAGCAACAACCACACACAAAAAAGGCGTTAAAATCAATATTTTTAAATATGTATTTTAAACAATTTGCAAAGCGAAACAACCTAATTGTTTAAATTGAAACAAAAAGTAAAATTTAACTTACTTTATGGGATAAATTGTTAATAAAAAAATATTTTAGGCTGTAACGTATTGAAAAACAGAGAATAAAAAATATTTTTTAAAAAAGTGTAAAAATATTTTGTAGTTTGCTAAACCTTTTATATATTTGCAACGTATAATTAAGTACAAAACAACAAACAAAAACACTAATTTAAATTTGGAGGACACAGCCATGAAAAAAACAAGCATAAAAAATTTTCTTTCGGTCTGCAAAGACGCCGGAGTTACCAACATTGCCGTGGTTTACGATTACGGCTACAAAAAAATGTACGCCTTTGCACACGGCAAAATTAACGGCAAGCGAACCCGAATCGAATCGACAAGCGTACTGCCCCAAACCATTAAAAAGTTGGCGCAAAACGCCAAAAATCGGGGGCTGGCAATTGAGCTCCCGTATGAAGTAGCGATTACACTTTAACGAATTTTAACATTTTTTAAATGAATAAAATTTGCATTAATCAAAAAAATAATATAATTTTGTAAAAATTAAAAACAGCAACAACAATGAACGCAAACACAATAACCGAGGACTATGTATCATTCAACACCGCAAAACTCCTTGCCGAAAAGGGGTTTAATGTTGTAACTGAAAAAAGCTACATCTTGGACAACACAGGCTTATGCGCTGTCAAAGTCGGTCTATTGGTTAATAGCAGACCTGACGAAAAACACGAAATCGCCGCTCCAACATTACAAATGGCTCGCAAGTGGTTGCGTGGTCTTAATTGTATAATAGGCATTGATTTTGACAAATACGAAAGTGCCGAAAACGAAAAAACAGTGGTTGGTTTTGGTTTTACCGTTCAGAGAAAAGAACACCCCGAAGAGTTTGCCTATATACACAATGAAGTGTATGACACAAACGAGGAAGCCGAAGAAGCCGCTATTTTATATTGTTTAAACACCTTAATAAAATAACAATGGACACAAACGTTACCATACAACAAGCAATTGCAGAAATGCAAGACTTTGCCAAGGAAACTCCGATGTTTGCCGGAAGTCCAAAAGCCGCTAAGATAGCCGAATATCTGCAAGAACTGGCAGCATTAAAAGACGAAACTAAAATATATGATACTATCTTTTTTATTGAATGTGGATTTAGTGAAAATACCGACGTAATTCCTTACGAATGGCATCACTATGTTAATTCAGATACCACAATAAGGTTCACAGTATCATTTCCCAATATTATTTTAAGTGTTGACATTAACGACACAACATTTAAGTGCCCTTATGAAATACAAACACGTGGGCAATTCCGCATGTTTCTAACAGGATTAGGACTTTCGGATTATGTAAAGAGAAAAACTTTAAATGATTAATACAATGGACACACCAGCAAACAATAAAGAAATCAGCGAAGCCGAGGGGATACGGCTGGCTATCCAGCATTTCCAAGAGCAAGCACCCCGAAACTGCGGCGTTATGTACGAACCGTATATGCAAGTTGCCAAGTGGCTCGGTGAACTTGCAGCCTTTAAAGATGAAACGCCCCTGACCCACGAATGGCTGACTGAAAAGTTCGGCGAACCCAACAACCGCACGTGGCTATATTCCCCCGACGGGGACACTGACGAAATCGAAGTCAAAGAAATCTCCGACAGTATCTACAATGTAACTGTCAACGACCTTGAGTTCGGGTTGTACTCCGACCAAATGTGCCTCTGTACACGAGGTCAACTCCGGCAATTCCTATCAATCGGCGGCACGGTTGAATTTGTTAAAACTCATTTAAACGACTAAAAGCAATGATGACACTACAGCAAGCAATAGAAAAGTGCCACGATGTCGCTACCATACAGCACACGTTCAACAAAGAGGAACAACAAAAATGCAGCGAGGAGCACGAACAACTCGCCGCATGGCTTACCAAGTTGCAAGGCTTTGAGGACGCAACGCCGATAACAGAAACTTGGCTAAATGCTAATTTTCAGTTAACTTGTGGTCTGTGGGTTGTGTATTCTCCATCTAATGATGGCGATGTTACTATTTTCCACAGACATAGAACGTATACGATATCGTTCAATTATGTAAATGCGGCGGAGATAACAACAATAGGACAGCTCCGAATGTTCCTAACTATTGTTGGTTTCGGAGATTTCGCACAACAATTAAAATAAAACAAACATAAAATGGATGAATTTATAAAAGCAATAACGTTTCTGTCGAAATTTGTTGACAAAAATCGCAAGTTCCCAATCAGTTGTGAACACGACGTTCTCAATATCTGGGGTGTAAATTTCGACAATATGACTGCGAACGATGTCCGAACTCTTGACGGGTTAGGTTTCGAGATTGGTTTAGACGACGATTTCGACGAGAGCCCAAATTGGGCGTCAATTTCCGAAGCCGAATGGCAGAAAATTAAAACGTCGGGAGTAACTAACTGTGTCCACAGTTATTTGTGGGGAAGTTGTTAAAAACATAATAATATGGAAGGAATAATTCAAAAAACAAAAACCGGCTATGTCGTGTACGGATTAAACCGCATGAATATGCGCGGCTATCACGGCAAGGGCGACCAAGGTTATCCACAAAAGGAACTGACGGCGTGTACACCGTTTAGTTGTATCGGTCAAGCAAAGTCATACAGAACTTTGCACCTTAAAGACGATGCCGAAATTTTGGAGGTAACATACGACACCACATACCGTTATAAAACGGTAAACAAATGACAGAGAACGAGCAAAGAGCCAACGAAATCGCCACCTCTATAATGCACGAGGGACATATCGACAAAAACGGGTACAACCAACGCCGTGACCTTGAACGGGCTGCCCTTATGATGGCTGAAACCAAAGACAAGGAAATAGCCAAGCTCCAGCAAGCACTGAGCACGGTTGAAAACAACAACATAGCCATCCTCCGAAAGTTCGACAAATACAAGATGGAGTCCGACCGAGCAAAAGCCGACCTCCGTGCTGAACTGGTCAAGTACAAGACGGCGGCATTTTCCGACAAACAGACAACAGACCCCCTCACGCCCGAAATGCTTACGGCGGCAGGGTGGGAGAACTCGTTTCAATATACTGCTGGCGGAGATAAATTAAAAAGGCAAGAAAAACAAATTGATGATAATCGTATAACCATATTATATCACACACACGGTAGTATTCACATATTCAACAATAAAAGTACAATGGATATAAGCGTAAAACAAATAACCGTCGGGGAGTTCAACAAGCTCCTCGATATTGTAAAACTTGAAAAATTCAAAATAAATGGACATTAAAAACATTATTAACCGCCGCGCCCGTGGCAAGACAAAAGACGGGGAATGGGTATACGGCTACTTTGTCTATGTTTATCCACAATACCGTATATACGGCAAGGACGGAACGTACACAGAGGTAATGCCCGACACCGTCGGTTGGTACACAGGTATGGACTCCAACGCCAAGGAGGAGGTTTATGAGGGTGATTATGTTGAGTACGTCACCAACTCTGAGAAATTCTACCCCCCCGATATATCCTCCTCCGAACCGAAAAAAGGAAAAGCAATCATCGGGTACGATGACATTGGTTTTACCATAAAAAGCATAGACGGGCAAGTTTTAGATTCCTTTATGCTTTTCATGTTCTATGAGGACTGGCACTGCGCCGACCCCGACCCCGATTTCCGTATAATAAAGGTGCTTGGCAACCGCTGGGACAATCCCGAAATACAAGTTATCCCCCCTAAATACGAAGTAGAAGTAGAAAAATTACCGTTTTAAAACTATGGACAAAATTAAAGAAAAAGCGAAGGGAAAGATTAAAATACATCCCGAAAAAAGACGAGAAAACCTCGCCAAAATAGCCGAAATGAAACAGCGTGAACGGATAGACCGTGGACTGTACACATTAGCCGACGGCACAAAAGAATGGGTATACGGTAATTACATACACGTGGCACCGTCCCAAAGCGAAGACGGCACAGTTCAATTTGCAGAGCGGCACATTATAGACACGGCACTGGGATTGATGGACGTTGACCCCGAAAGCGTTGGTTCGTACATAGGAATTACGGACACCTCGACACCGCCCAAAAAGATTTACGAGGGCGATATAATTGAGGACGAGTCCGGCAATCGACACCTTGTTCGTTACAACCCGTCCAAAGCGAGGTACGAGGCTGTACTCTTGCCAAAATCAACGTGGCACCGCTGGGACATTGCGGGGGACATCGGGCAAGACTGGGTTACAGAATTTGGCAAAAAAGTAATAGGAAACATGCACACAAACC
>Ga0310691_10001196_pt1 | contig 41394 bp, 24 predicted proteins | sample 176DNAGHGlowgp2_FD_203887 | JGI IMG/M metagenome (GOLD analysis project Ga0310691, IMG submission 203887) | Sheep rumen microbial communities from Palmerston North, Manawatu-Wanganui, New Zealand - 1766 DNA GHGlow gp2 (v2) (version 2) | ecosystem: Host-associated > Mammals > Digestive system >... | reverse complement strand
ACTCAACTTTCGGATGTCTCATTATCCACGCAGAGGCGCAGAGTGCGCAGAGCTTATTTCTATCGCCAATTTAATCCTGCGCAGAGACGCAGCTAAAGCTGCGAGTACGCAGAGGTCTCCGCGTTCTCGCACCGTCAGGTGCGTCTCTGCGTAGCGCAAAAGGTCCATCAGTATCATAAACCTCTGCGCTCTCTGCGCCTCTGCGTGATAGATATAAAACATCCGAAACTTAAATTAATGATCGAATGACCCGCATAGGACTCCTCTCCGACACCCACGGCTATTGGGACGACCGCTACGCGAAATATTTTGCCGAGTGTGACGAAATCTGGCATGCCGGCGACATCGGCAGCCTCGAGGTGGCCGAAAAGCTTCAGCAGATAGCCACGCTGCGTGCAGTCTATGGAAACATCGACGGTGGCGACCTTCGACATCTGTTCAGCGAGAAATATCGCTTTCGCTGCGAACAGGTCGATGTCCTGATGAAGCACATCGGTGGCTATCCTGGCCACTACGATCCAAGCATCCGCGGCAGCCTGTTCACCCGTCCACCTCAACTGTTCATCAGCGGTCATTCACACATCCTGCGTGTGCACTACGACCAGACCCTCCACCTGCTTCACATCAACCCTGGTGCCGCTGGCATCAGCGGATTTCACAAAGTACGCACCCTTGTCCGATTCAGCATCGACGGCAATGAAATTAAAGACCTCGAAGTGATTGAACTGGGAGAAAAGTGAACGTTTTCGTTCAGCCAAATGAACAAAGTCAAACTTGTTTGAACTTTGTCATGGCGAGAAAACGTCTGATGTTAATCGAACATTCAAGGTCAACCGACCCTACCCTTCCGTTCGGGCTTCGTTCCGAGGTTCCGTCGAGTTCCGTGGCTTTGGTTGCGCTGAATCTTTCGGCTTTGTGCCTCTGAAGTCGGCGTTTCCCACCGTACGCAGGTGTAGTGCTGGTCGGGGTCGTAAAGGTTCCAGTCGGTGTAACTCTTCGGCAGACGGGATAGGCACAACGTGCGCACTTCGTCATTGCTGTTATAGGAACAGTAGAACTGGTCTTCGGCTATGACGATGTCGTAAACAGCGAGGCTGAGTTCGGGTGCAGAGGGATAGTTGAGGTAGAGTATGCCGTCTTCCTCTTCCCATTCAAATTCAAAGCTCTCATATTTCACAGGACAAGGACGGGTGTAGAATTCCTGGTCCTCGCCTTTGCCGCGAAGTTCATTGTCCTTGGAAGGGATGAAACGGATGTTGGAGTGTTCTGCATCCCAAGTCTCACCTCCCTCCTCATAGTAGATGCCCATGGAGCCTGTCCATTGTCCGGAGATGGGAATATTGCGGTAGCTGACTCCATATTTGGTTGTAGAGTCGTATAGTCCCCAATCGGCAAAGTAGTCGTCGGAGATGGGTTCGAGGGTGAAGAGTGTGGAGATGCCACCTTCGCTGACGCCAGTCATAACTCCGCCCTTGATGGTGGTGCCTCGGAGTGTGGAATTGAGCGAGGGGTCGCAAGGGAAGTTGATGGCAACGCTACCGTCGGTGTTGGTGTACCAAGTGAAATAGAGGCTTTCCCAAGCAATGGGACTGGCGGTATCGTCGTAGAAGCAGACCATCTCGCCTTCGCCAATCTGACTATTGTGCGTATTGGGGGTGACGAGGATGCACTGTTCGTTAGATATGAAGGTGTGGTCGTAGCGGCTGTAGGAGAGAATGAGCTCGCCTTTCCAGCCTCCGGCCAGGGTGGGTTCGTCGTTGTCTTGACTGCCTCCGCCTGTGTTTCCACCAGGGTTATAGCCGCGGTCGTACCAATAGTCGTCGTGGCCACGGTCGCAGGACAATAGTGTGAAGGAAAAAATAGTTGTCAACAGTGCGAAAAGGGTGAGATGTTGTTTCATAATAGTTAGAATTGTTTCATTGTTATCGTGGGGCAAAGGTACGATAAAAAAGTGAAAAGTGAAAAGTGAAAAGTGAAAAATTAAAAATTAAAAACTAAAAAAAAAAACCTGCCGGACAGCTTACTATTCTTCCAACTCAACAGAAAAGAAGTACGCCAGCCAGCAGGCTAATTGTTAATTTTTAATTTATAATTTTTAATTTTTCAATTTATTGTCGTAACTTTGCGCACCATATATTCAACACAATAACCTACTGAAATACTTATGAAGACTTATCTTGTTACAGGTGCGGCCGGATTTATCGGAGCCAACTTTGTTAAGTATATGCTCGGTAAGTACGACGACGTGCGCATTGTCGTGCTGGATGCACTGACCTATGCCGGCAATCTGAAGACGATTGCCGACGATATCGACAACGTGCGATGTTTTTTCCATCGCGGCGACATCGGCGATGCAAAGCTGGTCGGCGAGTTGTTTGAGCAATATGACTTCGATGTGGTGGTGAACTTCGCTGCCGAGAGTCATGTAGATCGTTCGATTGAAAATCCGCAACTGTTTCTGCAAACGAATATTTTAGGCACCCAGAACTTGCTGGATGCGGCTCGTCGGGCTTGGGTGACTGGCCGCGACGAACAGGGCTACCCAACGTGGCGTCCAGGTGTGCGCTACCATCAGGTCAGCACGGACGAGGTTTATGGTTCGCTGGGTAGTGAAGGTTTTTTCACCGAGCAGACACCCTTGTGTCCCCATTCACCCTACAGCGCATCGAAGACGAGCGCAGACATGATTGTGATGGCTTATCATGACACCTACAAGATGCCGGTGACCATTACGCGCTGCTCGAACAACTACGGTCCGTATCACTTTCCTGAGAAGTTGATTCCGCTCATCATTAACAACATTCTTAGCGGCAAGAAACTTCCGGTATATGGCGACGGACAGAATGTGCGCGACTGGCTCTACGTTGAGGACCACTGTCGAGCAATCGACCTGGTGGTGCGCGAAGGTCGCGAAGGCGAGGTGTACAACGTGGGAGGACACAACGAGATGACGAACATCGACATCGTGCGACTGACCATCAAAACCATTCACGACATCATGGCCGAGGAGCCGGAGATGCGTCGTGTGTTGAAGAAGCGGGTGAGCCTCAGCCATCCAGGCGACGAGGCACTGTCGGTGGAGGACACAGACATCTCGTGGATTAACGATGACCTCATTACCTTTGTGAAGGACCGCCTGGGTCACGATCAGCGCTATGCCATCGACCCGTCGAAGATTCACAGCGAACTGGGATGGTTGCCCGACACAAAGTTTGCCGACGGCATCGTGAAGACCATCCGCTGGAACCTGACGCATCAGGACTGGATCGAGGACGTGACGAGCGGCGACTATCAGAAATACTACGAACAGATGTACGGGGGACGTTAACAGTCCCCCTTTCTTTTTCTCAGCTGTTCTGCGATGGCCCACTGAACAGCAGCTGCATCTTCGTCGCCCTGTGCAGCGAGGATGTCGCCGAAGAGTTGATGGGCAGAGATATTGTCTTTGCGCAGGGACGTACAGCGGTCAAGGTCGGCTGCAGCGGCGTCGAGGTTACGCTGCTGAAAGAGAATCTTACCTCGGGTGTAGAGGGCTTTGAACGAATGGGGAGAGAGCTGGAGGGCTTGGTTGATGGTAGTGAGGGCACGTTGCAGCCGGCGTTGGGAAAGCTGGACACGCGACTTGCCGATGAGAGCATCAGTGTTGTCGGGGCAGAGTTGCAAGGCTTTGTCATAATTAGCAATCGCCGAACGTGGGTCGTCGAGTTCGGTGCTCTGCTCGGCCAAGCGAATGTATTCTTCTGAAAATCGGCGCAGCAGGCGGTGATGTTCGTCCATCTCTTGCTGCATTTTTTTTAGTTGTTCTTGGATTTCAGTCAGTTGGTGCTGCTGGCGAGTGATGACGCTGAGCTTGTGGCGGATGAGTCGGCGTGCCCAAGGTTTCTCGATATCGTAGCGCGAGTGCATGGCGAGGATGAGCTGGTCGATGGCTGTGGCAAAGTCGCAGCGATCGAAAGCCTGTATGGCGTCGGCATACTGGATATCGGCTTGCGCTCGGCGTAGGGCTACATCGACGGCATGCTGGTTGTTGAACCGCTGACTGAAGGTGACGATGTTGGGGTTGACAAATATGTCGCTGGGAGTGAGGGGCTGGGTGAGTTGCAGACCTTCGAGACTGCGGCAACGGCTCAGGGCTACATAGGCCTGGCCACCGGCAAAGACGCCTCCAGTAAAGTCGATGCGGACATGGTCGAAGGTGAGACCCTGGCTTTTATGGATGGTGATGGCCCAGGCCAGACGGACTGGGAACTGGATGAACACACCGAGTTCCTCCTCTTCAATCTTTTTCTCTTGCTCATTGTAGGTGTAGCGGACATTGGCCCACTGCGCCCGTTCGACATCGTGCTCTTGGCCTTGGTCGTCAACGATGTAGAGCAGGGTGCCGTCTTCGGAGATGCCAGTAATGACGCCCAGCGTTCCGTTCACCCAACGGCGTTCGCGGTCGTTCTTAACAAAGATAATCTGTGCACCGACCTTCAGTTGCAGGTCCAGCACGGTAGGCATCGCTGTTTCCGGAAATTCTCCCTGCACCACGCCTTTGAAGGTCATGACGTCGCCTTCAAGCTGATCGAGCCTGCTTTGGTTAATGTTGTTGACGGTGTCGCGACGTGTGGCAAGCGTAATCTGAAATAAACCTTCGGCCTCATCCCCTTGGAGCGAGCTGGAGGCAGGGTCAGGGAGGCTCCTCATGTTCATCAGCTGGAGGTCGGCCTGCGTAGCCTGTCCCTGGCGGATGTGGTCGAGGATGGTGATAAAGGCGCGGTCGGTCTGCCGATACACCTTCGTCAGTTCGATGCTGACCAGCTCTATATCGCGGAAGACATGGGCAGAAAAGAAAAAGGGAGTCTCGTAGAAACGGCGGAGAATGTCGCGCTCGTCGCGGGTGACGACAGGTTCTAATTGGAAGATATCGCCGACGAGCAGCAGTTGCTTGCCACCAAAAGGCTGACGACTGTTACCGGAATAGTGACGGAGGATGCGGTCGATGAAATCGATGATGTCGGGGCGCACCATACTGATCTCGTCGATGATGATGAGCTCGAGGCGTCGAATCAGTCGGATATGCTCCTTATTATATTTAAGGAAGTCGCGCAGACGCCTGCCCGCATAACGGGGATCGTCGGGCGTGAGGGGATGGAAAGGCAGTTTGAAAAAGCTGTGCAGAGTCTGTCCTCCGGCATTGATGGCAGCGATGCCTGTGGGAGCCAGGACGACATACTGCTTCTTGGTGTTCTGACAGACATAGCGCAAGAAGGTCGATTTGCCCGTGCCGGCCTTTCCGGTGAGGAAGAGCGACTGCGAGGTGTGCCGCACCAGATTGAGCGCATTCTGGAGCTGCGGGTTCTGCTGAATGTCAATATCTTGCGGATTCATGACTGCTACTCTTCTGGCTCTGTTTGGTTGACAGACTGCTGTGCTTTTCGTTCAGCACGAGCAGCTTTCTCTTCAGCCCGTTGCTGCCGACGCTGTTCACGGCGCTGAGCGCGCTCTTCTCGACGCTCAGCCCTTTGCTGGGCACGTTCTTCACGACGCTGGGCCCGTTCTTGCTTCTTCCGAGCACGTTGATCGGCTCGTTGCTGTTTCTTTTCAGGGTCGGAAGGAAAGAGGCGCACGTGGGGCTGCACTTTCAGCTGCTGACCCTGCTCGGTGCTGGTGAAGGTGAAGTCACAGTCGATTTCAGCCACTTTGCCAGGCTTATGCACATGACCCAAAGCCTCGGCACCGTCACTCTTGATGTCGAACTGCAGATTGCGAACCTTCACACCCTTGTACGAAGCCTCGAGCACAGAGCCCGACACGCTGCCGATAGGAAGTTTACCCCCCTTGTTTCGGCGCATCTGGCGTGTACGTTGTTTCGAGATATCCATCTTAAAGTCCGACTCGAACGACACTTGCCCAAGTTTCTGAGCCTCGAAGAGTTGCGCCAATTCCAGTCCCTTGCTGCTTGCACTGCCCGAAAGGTATTTCTGCTTTTCGTCAATCCAGAAATTGAAGGTAATCGGTCCAGGCACCGAGGTGAGGACACCGCGAAACTCCTCACGCTTGTATTTGACGGCAAAGTCGCCCTTGTAGCCAATCGTACCCAACGCATCGAGCTGCTTCATCATCAGTTTCTTGACGGTGAACTGATTGATGATTTGCTGCTTCACCGTGCCACGAGCCTGCATCGAGTGAACACGGAAGTGGACATTGAGCAGATCCTTGCGCTCCAGCCCCGAGATGTCGCCGTCGGCCGAAACCTGGAAACGTTTGTCCTGCGTGCCGACACGCACCCCTCGGAAGTGCAGTTCCGTCGCACTGCCGCTAAACTTTGTGGACAACTGGAGGAGCAGTTGGAAACCGCGGAGCACAGGGGCAAAGGGACGCGAAATGTCGTGCAGGCGAGTCTGTCCCGTGATGGTAGAAGTGCTGAACTGAAAGGGGCGCCCAGAAGCCGTATCGGGCAGCTGCACAAAAGCCGTATCGAACTGCAACTGCGTGTGCGCGCCTTGTCGGATGACAACCGAGTCGAGATGCAGGCCACCAGCCTTGGAAGTGAGATTCAGCCGCAAGTCGTGTAGGTCAATGCCCGTCACGCTGTCGGTCACAGTGCCCGAAATGAGGCGCAGACGCAGGGGGCGGTCGGCGAGTTTGAACCCATTGACATCCAATCCCTCCACCTCAATGCTGAGATCGGACGTGAGGTCCAGATGCCCCACGTCGAAAAATCCACGCTTCGGCCGCCCTGAATTCTTGCGCGGCAGATGGTTGTCGGACCGATAGCGCAGCCCCTTCACCTCCACCATCAACGGGCCTTGCCCCTGCCTTGACAGCGAAAGCCCGAGCGAGGGCAGATGGAGGTGATGGTTCACCTTGATACCCTTCTTCGTAGTCTTCTCCCAGTCGTACGTCAGGTCGCGTAGTTCGGCCACATATTCACGGCGACTCTTCTTAGCCTCCAGACCACTCAAGGCCAGTTCCTTCTCATTGTATTGCAAGTGAATGCGCGAGAGTGAGACACCACCGAGGTTGAGTTCGACGGCTTTGGACCTGCCCTCCACATCGTCGGGCGGCGTCTGGGTGCGATTGTCGCTTGAGTCTTTCTTGAAGGCATCGATGGCGAATTGCCAGTTGCCAGGTTCATCCTTCGAAGGCTTGAGCAGGTGCAGATCCACACCGTGGATGCCGACCTTCGTCACCTCCACTTTTCGGCTGAGCAAGGACCATACATCGACGGCGACACTGATCGTGTCGGTCCGTAGCAGAGGACGCTGCTGCTGGTCAGCGACGTTCAGTCCGTAGAGGTTCACCGAACCCCTCCAGAGGCTAAAATCCACGGAATCAATCTCCACCTCCGTCTGCAACTTCTGCGACAACCAATCGTCGGCTTGCCGCAGGACACGCTGCTGAAAGGAAGGTGAATGGAGCAGATGAAGGACCACGACCAATGCCACCACGAGCAACACCGCCAGCGAAGCCAGCGTGATGCCGAGGCACTTGAAGAATCGTTTGAGTTTCATGGCGACAAAGTTACGATTAAGTGAGCGGAATACAAAATGAAAGACGAAGTTTTTCAGTTTTGCATTTCCGAGCGGGAGTAAGTTCGACCGCAGGTCAAAGTTACGATTAAGTGAGCGAAAAACCAAACTTGTTTGAGTTTTTCCGAGCAGAAGTACGTTAGCCGGCAGGCTAATTTTTAATTTTTAATTATTAATTTTTAATTTTATGAGTAACTTCGGCTTTGCCAAAGTCTGGACAAGAATCGTGAATTTACAAAATTTTGAAGGCTATATTTAAGTTAAAAAAACAAGGAATTTAACATTTCTGGCCCCCGTTTTTGTGGGAGAAATTTGAGCGAAATAGATTTTTGGACAACGGAAAAACACGAAAAGAAGCGAAAAAACGAAAAAATGCAACAACAAAAAAAATGAAAACAGACGAAAAAAAACGAAAAATTTTGGGAAAAAGTCCAAGAATCTTGAAATGCCGATTGTTGTAGGGGCATGTTCCCATGCCCACCCGATCAGGCAAAGCCAGAAAACACCGGAACATCGGTTTGACAGCTTTGCCGTCGAGGGCGGGAATGAGGACCCGCCCCTGCACAGATTGGCTTTTGTCCGCCGTCTGACGTCCGGCAGTCCGCCGACGAACGGTCAGCAAAGCGCCGACAAACCTATCGCTTGTCCGCCGTCTGAGCGTCGGCAGACCGCCGTCTGACGGTCGGCAAAGCGCCGTTTACTGATAGTTTTGAGTGCCGTTTGCCGACAGCCAGACGGCGCTTTGCCGACGGCGAAACGGCGCTTTGCCGACAACACATCTGCAATGTGCCGTTCGGCAGCCTCCGTTTGGTGCTTTGTGCTTGCGTTATTTGCGGGCGAAGGGTCGGTTGCTGACTTTTACGCGATTCTCAGACGATGATGACGACAAAGCGAAGTTAACAAAATTGCAACTAAAAAATTAAAAGTTAAAAGTCAAAAGTTAAAATAATGTTGTACCTTTGCTAAATCATCATACACTCTCACCCACAATTCATTTCCCTCACGATGAAACAGCTCTTTCTATTCATTCTATTATTTCCAATCTGTTCGCACGCTCAGCAGTGGGACGAGGAGCAGTACCGCCGCATCGAGCGAAGCATCCAGCAACCAGTGCTGAAAGGTGCGGCTGTGAATGTGACTCAGTATGGAGCTAAGCCTAGTGCTTCGGCTCGGAAAAACCAACGTGCCATTCAGCGCACGATTGACGCTGTGCATCGCAACGGCGGCGGTCGTGTGGTGATTCCTGGCGGACAGACGTTTGTGACGGGGGCCCTGGAACTGCGCAGCGGTGTGGAACTCCATCTGGAGGCGGATGCCTGCCTGCTGTTTGCCTTCGAGCCACGGCTCTACCCTACCCGCGAAACGGCATGGGAGGGGTGTGACTGCCACAACCTGTCGCCATGTATCTATGCCCACGATGCCCACGACATTGCGATTACGGGCAAAGGCAAGGTGGATGGTGGCGGGAGCCGGACGCAGTGGTGGCCATGGTGCGGAGCGGAGCGTTATGGATGGAAGCAAGGAATGGTGAGCCAGCGCAACGGTGCCAGAAGCCGTCTGCTGAAGGGCGAGCAAAGGGTGTTTGGCGAGAATGACGGATTACGTCCTCAACTCATCGGACTGCTGCGCTGCGAGCGGATACGGGTCGAGGGGGTCACGCTGGCCAACTCTCCCTTCTGGACGCTGCACCCCTTGCTGTGCCAGGATGTGACGGTGCGAGGCGTGAGGTTCGAAAATGAGGGCCCGAATGGCGACGGATGCGACCCTGAGTCGTGCCGACGCGTATTGATTGAGGATTGCTATTTCAATACGGGTGACGACTGCATTGCCATCAAGAGTGGACGCAATGCCTATGGGCGTTTGCGGGGGCAGGCTTCGGAAGACATCATCATACGTCGCTGCCAGATGCGCAACGGGCATGGCGGCGTGGTCATCGGGAGTGAGGTGAGTGGCGGTTGCCGGCGTGTGTTTGCCCACGACTGCACGATGGACTCGCCCGAGCTCGAATGTGTGCTGCGCATCAAGACGAACAGTTGTCGGGGCGGTGTGGTGGAACAAATTCAGATGCGCGACATCGAGGTGGGGGTGTGCCGCGAGGCTGTGCTGAAGATCAACCTGCAATATGAGCCGCGCGAGGATTGCGACCGTGGCTATCCGCCCTTGGTGCGCGAGATTTTGATGCAGGATGTGCATTGTCGTCGGTCGCGCTATGCAGTCCAACTCATCGGTCTCGACTCGGTGGTGGGCATTCGCGATGTGTGCGTCAGGGGACTATGCGTCGATAGTACGGAGCAGTATGTGCTGCGCCGCGGAATGATGGGAGGTGTGGCGGTGCCTGAATCCAATCGCCAGGTTGGGGATGGGGTGGAATCGATGCCGCTGAGCTTGCGGATGGCTCTGTCGGAACTGCGACGCACCCCCGACCCTACCCTGCTGGACTTTGCGGAACGACCGAAGTGGAACTATGCCGTGGGCTTGGAACTGGAGGCTTTGCTGGACGTCTATCTGCACTATGGTGACGGGCGGCTGCTGGACTACTGCCGCACGTATGTCGATTCGATGTTGCTGGCCGAGGGGGGGATTCGTGGTTACAGGCTAGAAGACTTTAACCTGGACAACTGCCGCCCAGGGCATTTCCTGGCTCGATTGGCAGAGGTTGAAGAACGGCAGAAGGGCTGCGATTCACCGCTGTTACCCTATATTCACACCATTTTCAGTCAGTTGGCGGAACAGCCACGTACGGTGACAGACAGCATCTTCTGGCACAAGGCCATCTATGCCCATCAGGTGTGGCTCGACGGTATCTTCATGGGGCTTCCCTTCCGACTTCAAACAGCTCCGCGGTTCTGCACGGCGAAGGAATTGGCGGTCGTCCGTCGCGATGCTGTGCAACAGGTGAAGGCGACCTACCGGCGTACGCTGGATCGTGCTACGGGTCTCAACCGTCATGCTTGGGACGAAACGCATGAGATGTTTTGGGCTGATGGCGAGACTGGGCTGAGCCAGCATTGCTGGGCTCGTGCGCAGGGTTGGTTTGCGATGGCGCTGTTGGAACTGGTGGAGGAATTGCCTGCCGAGGAGGATGCGTTGCGGGGAGAACTGCTTGAGGTGCTACGCAGTGTGTGCCAGGCTGTGGTGCTGTGGCAGGACAAGAAGACGGGTGTCTGGTGGCAGGTGATGGATTGCCCAGAACGTGAAGGAAATTATCTTGAATCGACGGCAAGCTGCATGTTTGCCTATGTTTTGCTGAAGGCGAGCCGCTTGGGATATATCGATGCCGAGATGGCAGAGGCTGGACGTCGTGCCTATGATGGCATCGTGCAGGAATTTGTGCGCCGCGAACCACACGGTACCATTTCGCTCACGTCTTGTTGCAGTGTGGCAGGATTGGGGCCTGGGTTGAGCGAAAAAGTAAAGGCAGCTGCTCCCACTGTGTGTGAGAACCGCCGCCGTGATGGTTCGTTCGCTTACTATCTGTCGGAGTCTGTGCGCGACAATGACGCGAAGGGCATCGGGCCCTTCCTGTGGGCTTCGTTCGAGATGGAAAGTTATAAAATTAAAAATTAATAATTAAAAATTAAAAATTAGCCTGCCGGCTAGCGTACTTCTCTTCTGTTGAGTTGGAAGAATAGTAAGCTGTCCGGCAGGCTTTTAATTTTTAATTTTTAATTATTAATTTTTAATTTTCTCTTTTCGTACTGTCTTCCTTCTGAACATTTTCCTGCGCATCATCGGCTTGTGGCTCAGATGCCTTTTCAGTTTCCTTCGGCTTCGAGCTGGGCGGTGTCCAACGCTGATGCAAGAAGCGGCGGTAGGCATTCGTGGTTGCGTTGCTGTAGGCCGAGAAGATGTTGTTGGCAAAAAGAATGTCGGTTATCTTGTTGTCACGAACATATTCGACCATGTCCTTCGTAAAATAACGGGCATCGACCACATGCACCTCTTCGAAGGAGTAGAAGAGGTAGGATGGCAGCATGTTGCCAAAACTGTCTTTCAGAACAAGTAGGCGCCGATGGCTGGGGGTCTTGGTGCGCACCTGGGTAATCTTGTTGTCTCCTCCCATCATCGTACAATAGGCTCCTCCGTTGCCGTCTTTGTAGTGGAAGAAATACTGCGAACGTACGGGACGCCCTTCGGCTGTGACTTGATAGTGCTCGTCTATCTGGTAGTTGATGTAGGTGGTTTCGTACTCCACCTCGGTGGGTACGTAATAGACAAAGTCTTCGGGAGCCTTCTTTACGGCTATATCTTTTGAATAGCCGTACATCGAACCGACGTAGCCATGCACCACACAGCGGTCGTAGTGGGTGAGGTCACGGAACGGAACGCCTGCCACTCGTGCAAAGGCTTCGGCTGCATAATATCCTCCCAGCGGCGACCAGTGGTGGTCGGTGCGCAGATAGATGTCCTCACTCCGATGACGTCGCAGGGCGTAATAGACATCGACGGACTTCACCTGCGGGTCGAGGCAGGAAAAGATGTGCTCTGTCACAGCCAGCTGCGACTTGGTGCGCGACTGCACTCGCTCGGGGCAATAGTATTCGATGGCGGTGGGTATGACCATACAATAGACTTGCACACCGTCGGCAGCAAATGTCTGCTGATACAGGTTGGCCACATCGGCGTAGCCTTTGCCGCCCTTGGCATCACCGCCAAAGGCCATCAGTGCCCTGACATTGGCTCCTGAGCCCACGATGATGATGCCGGCGTTGGCTATCTTGGCATTTTCTTCAAGCGTGAAGTTCGGATCGTCCGTCGGCTGTGCGACCTCATCCCCTGCAGAAGGTGCCAAGCTGTCGGCGGGTGTCACACCTCTGGAGGATTCCTGAGGCAGACTGATCCTCACGTTTTCCTCGCCAAGCTCAATGCCCATCAGATGGCTGAACTGCATCGAGAGCGTCATCAACTGGTCGCGAAACGGTTCACTGTCGCTGAACCATGCTGACACGCCGCTCGTGAATTCTCCGCTCCACAGTCGCTGCCAACTGAATACGGGGAACTTTGTCAGCTCACGCTTTTCCAATTCGGAAATGCGGGTGCGGGGAAACATGTCGAACACAACGACAAACGCCGCTGCGACAAGGGCAATGAGAATGAGATATATGGTATTATGCTTCATGTGAAAGCCCCCACCGGTGACCTTCCCCTCACAAGGAGGGATGTCCAGACCGGCATTTTATCTTTTAACTGTTAACTATTCAGAATCTCGTATAGATAAATGCATTGTTCGTTGCACCTACCAGCAACGCGGTGCTCAGCACCAGGATGACGATGCTCAACAACGTTTTGGCAGACACGGCCACGAGGCTCTTTACGGCAGATGCCGGTACATGGCGTTCATACCACTGCGTCACCCAAGTGCGCACTGGCATGCACAGCACCACAGCCAGCAACCACAACCAAAAGCGGCCCAGCAGCGCACTCTCGACTGTGATGTCGGTCCAGACCTCTACCCCACCAGTAAAGGCATGGAAGAAGTGGCGCATCGCTTCGAAGTCGTCGAAATAGAAGATGCCCCACCCCACCACGAACAGCAGAATGCTGTATAGATGCAGCAGTACCGAAGGAATCCGAGCCTGTACCTTCAGCAGCGTATATTTCTCCAGCGTCACGATCACACCGAAATAAACACCCCACAGCACGAAGTTCCAGCTCGCACCGTGCCACAAGCCCGTGAGCAACCAGACGACAAGGATGTTCAGTGACTGATGGCGTCGGTTGCCGCCCAGAGGGATGTAGAGATAGTCGCGGAAAAACGAACCCAAAGAGATATGCCAACGTCGCCAAAACTCTGTGATACTGCGACTGATGTACGGATGATTGAAGTTTTCGTTAAAATGAAAACCCATGCAACGTCCCATACCAATCGCCATGTCGGAGTAACCAGAGAAGTCGAAGTAAATCTGAAGGGTGAAGGCCAGGATTCCGACCCATGCACCCGCCACTGTCAGGTCCTGCAAGCCGTTCTTCAGCAGCTGGTCGGCCACCTCACCCATCTGATTGGCAATGATTACTTTCTTTCCCAAACCAATGAGGAATCGGAACACGCCGTCGCTGATGTCGGCAGCGGAAGCCTTGCGCTCGTGAATCTCCTCGGCAATCGTCCCATAGCGAACGATGGGGCCGGCTATGAGTTGCGGGAACATCGAAATGTAAAGCAGCAAGTTCCAAAGGTTGTGCTGCACTCGAGCCTCACGACGATAGACATCCACCAAATAACTGATGCTCTGGAATGTGTAGAACGAGATACCGATGGGCAAGGCTATCTGCGGTACAGGCATCTCCAATCCCAGCTGACAAAGCTGGGTGGCAAAGAAACCTGCATACTTGAAAGTACCCAAAATCAGGATATTGACAGCCACGCCTATCGCCAGAGCACACTTCCTGTGACGCTCCGCCTTGGCGATAGCCAATCCTGCCAACCAGTTGAGCAGCACGCACAGCAACATGAGGAACACATAGACGGGTTCCCCCCAAGCATAGAAGATGAGCGAAAACACCACCAGCACGCTGTTGCGCCACAACAACTTGCCCCTATCCAGAAACCCTGCACCAAGATAGCATAGAATGAATGCCGGTAGAAATACAAACAGGAAAAAAAGGTCGGAAAATACCATCTTGACTAATGTGAAGCGACCGCTTCGCTGGGCGTGAAGCATGAAGCGATGTAATCAGTCTTCACTTTTCACTTTTTTAGTTGACAAGTTACGAGTTGACAAGTTGACGAGTTGTTACTTTCCACTTTTAATTTTTAATTTTTAATTTTTAATTTTTCACTTTTCACTTTTCACTTTTCACTTTAACATGGGACATCTTCATATACACAAACTCCGCCAACCGCTTGGCACCCTTCTCGTTCGTGTGGACACCATCGCGGGTGAAAGTCAGCTTGCGGCTTTCCTGTTCGCTGTCGATAACCTCAGTTCCGCTGGCATCCACCAGATCACAAGCCATGCGAATGGCGGTTGTCTCCAGCTGTTCGGCAGCCTCACGCACCAGTTCGGGCGACACCTTCGTGTTCTGCATCGGCGTGATGAGCACGATGCGTGCTTCAGGAAAAGACTCTTGCAGCAATGCCACATCATCGACCGCCACATGCTCCAGCGTGGAGAGGATGTCCTTCCGGAACCATACGTCGTTCGTGCCCGCCATGATGAAGATGAGCGTAGGCACAGCCTGCTTGCCTTCAGCCACCGCCTCTTGCAGCCGGTAGATTTGGTTCGTTATCACGTTGTTGTCGCTCAGCCGTGCTGTGTTCTCCTCCGTGTCGCGCACCATCTTATCGGTGTGCACCCAGGTAGCACCACTACGGGCATAACTGCGGCAGGTCGCCGGCTGCAACAACGTGCGCATCCAGTAGTTCCAACCCTTAGGGGTCATGCAATCGTCACCACCCAGCCACGTATTTGAATCGCCCAGCATCACGACGTGCATATCGTGGTGCTGGGCTGTGACGTGACAGGTCATTCCCCCAAGCAAGAGGAGTAGGACTGTCAGAATTCGTTTCATCAATCTTTATGTTTCTTTTCGTCTTCAATCATCTTAATCATCTGCTCCTTGTCAATGAAGTACTTGTAGGTGGCCACTTTGAGTTCGGCGCAAGCAGCTTCGTCGCAGACGATGATGCCGAAGCGGTGGGTCTGCAGGGCGCTAATCGTCCATTCCTGGCAGACGGGACCTTCGATGGCAGCGCACAGAGCACGTGCTTTCGAATGGCCGGAGCAGAGAATGAGCACCTCGCGGGCAGCCATCACGGTACCAACACCAACTGTCAGAGCCTGCTTGGGCACTTGCTCAACGTCGTTGTCGAAGAATCGGCTGTTGGCAATGCGTGTGTCCATGGTCAGCGTCTTCATACGGGTCTTGCTCGAGAGCGACGAGAACGGCTCGTTGAAGGCAATATGGCCGTCGGGACCGATGCCGCCGATGAAGAGGTCGATGCCTCCGGCAGCCTCAATCATTTCCTCGTAGTGTGCACACTCTGCCTTCAGGTCCTTGGCATTGCCGTTGAGGATGTGGATGTTCTCGCGGGGAATGTCGATATAGTTGAAGAAGTTGGTGAACATGAACGAGTGGTACGACTCGGGATGGCTCTCGGGCAGTCCGACGTATTCATCCATGTTGAAGGTGATGACATACTTGAACGAGATACGTCCTTCGCGGTGAGCCTCAATCAGGGCGCGGTACATGCCGATGGGCGACGAGCCTGTGGGCAGACCGAGCACAAAAGGTTTCTCTGCTGTGGGATGAAAAGCGTTGATCTTATCGATCACGTAATCTGCAGCCCACTGCGACATCTGCAGATAATTTTTTTCTATGATTACTCGCATAACTGAAAGTTTATAGTCAAAAGTTAATAGTTAAAAGTTAATATGGCTGCCGTATGGCGACTCCCCCTCTATCGGAGGGGGATGGAGGGGAGACTTTCCCTTTTTCAGGGGAAATTGTCCGACACCAGCCACCGACGCCGATTCTGGTCGATGGCACGCCGTTCGTTGTAGTGCAACAATCTCTTATAAGTTCTCATTATTTCAGTTTTGCTATACTTTCTTTCAGTGCGGCGATCTTCGTCTCGGCATCGCTCTGCTTCTTACGTTCCAGTTCCACGACCTGTGCCGGGGCATTGGCCACAAAGCGTTCGTTGCTGAGTTTCTTCTTCACGCCCACCAGGAAGCCTTCGAGGTGTTTCAGTTCTGCCTCCATCTTCTGCAGTTCGGCTTCCGTGTCAATCAGGTTGCCCAGCGGAACAGCGCATTCAGTCGTACCAACGAGGAACGCACTCGACCCTTCACCTTTCGTGCCGACGATGTTCAGGGCAGACAGGTTGGCCATCTTCACCACCAAATCCGTCAGTTCAGGCACGGGATTGGTTCCCACTACCTCCAGCACGAGAGCCTCCTTCGGTGCGATATTCTTTGCATTGCGCACTGCACGTACGCCCTGCACCATCTGCTTCATCACGTTCACGTTGCTGATGAGCTGCAAATCCTCACGTGTTGGAGCCTCCATGTGCAGACTTTCGGTCATGATGCTATCGCCGTCGTGGCGCTCGTAGATGTGCTGCCAGATTTCCTCGGTGATGAACGGCATGAAGGGATGAACCAGTTTCATCAGCACATCGAAGAAGCGCAGCGTCTGGGCGTAAGTTTCGCGGTCGATGGGCTGCTGGTAGGCAGGTTTCACCATTTCGAGATACCAGCCCGAGAATTCGTCGGTGAAGAGTTTGAACACCGACATCAGGGCATCCGACAGACGGAACTTCTTGTAGTGGTCCTCAATCTCTGCGTAGGCAGCCTTCAGCTGGGCATCGAACCATTCGATGGCGCGACGCGAGCTGTCTGGTTGCGGAATATCTGCCTGCTCCCAACCCTGACAGAGTCGGAAGGCATTCCATATCTTGTTGCAGAATGCCATACCATTCTGGCACAGCTTTTCGTCGAAGAGGATGTCGTTGCCAGCCGGAGCACTGAGCAGCATACCCATGCGCACACCGTCGGCACCGTACTGGTCGATCAGCAGCAAGGGATCGGGCGAATTGCCAAGACTCTTCGACATTTTCCGTCCCAGTTTGTCGCGCACCACACCGGTGAAATAGACGCTTCGGAACGGCATCTTCCCCATGTATTCGTAGCCTGCCATAATCATGCGTGCCACCCAGAAGAAGATGATGTCGGGTGCCGTCACCAGCACGCTCGTCGGATAGTAATAGTTGATTTCCTCGTTGCCTGGGTTGTTGATGCCATCAAAGAGCGAGACGGGCCACAGCCACGACGAGAACCACGTGTCCAGTGCATCCTCATCCTGTCTGAGGTCGTCCATCGTCAAGTGCTCCATGCCAGGCAACTTGTGTGCCTCTTCCAGAGCCTCTTCCTTCGTCATGGCCACCACGAAGCGCTCCTCCTCGCCCTCTTTTGCCGGCAAGAAGTAAGCAGGGATGCGATGTCCCCACCAGAGCTGGCGACTGATGCACCAGTCCTGAATGTTCTCCAGCCAGTTGACATAAGTCGTCACATATTTCGACGGATAGAACTTCAGCTCGCCGTTTTTCACGGGCGGCAACGCGATGTCGGCAAAATGCTTCATCGACAGGAACCACTGCATGCACAGACGTGGTTCGACAGCCGTGTCGCTGTTGCGCTCCGAGTAGCCAACCTTGTTCACATAGTCTTCCACCTTTTCCAGCAAACCGGCCTCCTCGAGGTCTTTCGCAATCTGGCGGCGCACCTCGAAGCGATCCATACCCACATACAGGGGCGACTGCTCGCTGATGGTTCCGTCGGGGTTGAAGATGTCAATCGTTTCCAACTTGTGAGCCTTACCCAGGTTATAGTCGTTCACATCGTGAGCCGGCGTCACCTTCAGACAGCCCGTACCGAACTCAATATCCACGTAGCGGTCCTCAATCACGGGAATCACCCTGCCCACCAATGGCACCACCACCTTGCGGCCGCGCAGCCACTGATTCTTCGGGTCCTTCGGGTTGATACACATCGCCGTGTCGCCCATGATTGTTTCCGGACGGGTCGTTGCCACCACAGCATAGTAGCCCTTGCTGTCCTTGTGGATCACGTTGCCGTCTTCCTCCGACATGCCCGCGATACCCGACAGGCTCACGTTGCCAGCCACGTAATACTTCAGATAGTACAACTTCGACTGCTCCTCCCTGTAGATGACTTCCTCGGTCGAGAGCACTGTCTGTGCCTTCGGGTCCCAGTTCACCATGCGCAAACCACGGTAGATGAGTCCCTTGCGGTAGAGGTCAACAAATACACGAATCACACTCTCCGAGCGCTTTTCGTCCATCGTAAAGGCTGTGCGATCCCAGTCGCACGAAGCACCCAGACGACGCAACTGCTTGAGGATGATGCCACCATACTGATGCGTCCACGACCAGGCATGTTCGAGAAACTGTTCACGGCTCAGGTCACGCTTCTTGATACCCTCTTTCGCCAGTTTGTTCACCACCTTGGCTTCGGTGGCAATCGAGGCATGGTCGGTGCCAGGCACCCAGCAGGCATTCTTGCCGTCCATGCGAGCCTTGCGCACCAGGATGTCCTGAATTGTATTGTTGAGCATGTGCCCCATGTGGAGCACACCCGTCACGTTGGGTGGCGGAATGACGATGGTGTAAGGTTCACGACCATCGGGTTTCGAAGCGAACAGTTTGTGCTGCTCCCAGTAATCATACCACTTCCCTTCCACCTCAGCAGGCGAGTATTTCGAGGCTAATTCCATCTGAAAAATTAAGAATTAATAGTTAAAAGATAAATTTTCTCGCAAAGATATGGAAAATCGCAGAAAAACTTGTCATCTGTCACACAAAATTAGCATCGTGCAGCCAAAATAAATTGATTCTATCCCCAAAAGCAATCGTTGAGAGCACAAAAGAATGACTTCGGCGGTGAACGTTTTCGTTAAGCCAAATAAACAAAGTCAAACTTGTTTGAACTTTGTCATGGCGAGAAAACGTCTGATGGCAATCGAAGAAATGACAATATAGCACAATGAAACACAATATCCTTCACAGAGAATTATCAATGGAAGGGTCATCAGTGGGATGGTTCATAGTTGCTATTTTGTTAACTTCGCGTTGTCATTGTCATCGTCTGAGAATCGCGTAAAAGTCAGCAACCGACTCTTCGCCCGCAAATAACGCAAGCACAGAGCACCAAACGGAGGCTGCCGAACGGCACATTGCAGATGTGTTGTCGGCAAAGCGCCGTTTCGCCGTCGGCAAAGCGCCGTCTGGCTGTCGGCAAAGCGCCGTCTGGCTGTCGGCAAACGGCACTCAAAACTATCAGTAAACGGCGCTTTGCCGACCGTCAGACGGCGGTCTGCCGACGCTCAGACGGCGGACAAAGGACAGGTAGGTCGGCACTTTGCGGACAGTAGGTCGGCGCACTGCCGACCGTCTGTCGGCAGACAAAAGGCAACCATTGTAGGGGCAGGGAACAAGCCCGCCCTCGACGGCAGAGGCGTCAACCAGAGTGGGTGCGTTTTCAGGCTTCGTCTGATCGGGCGGGCATTGAAACCTGCCCCTACGACAATCGGCGTTTCAAGATTTTGGACTTTTCACCCAAAATATTTTGTGTTTTACATGTTTTTTCGTGTTTTTCGTTGTTGTAATTTTCCGTTTTTTCGCTTCTTTACGTGTTATTCCGATGTCAAAAACTCTATTTTGCTCAAATTTCTCCCACAAAAACAGGGTGCCGAAATGTTAAATTCCTTGTTTTTTTAACAACTCGGCACCTGGCAAAAGGCTGAGTGTCTCGGACACTTGCAGCCAGCTCTTCACGATTCACTCGTGGTGATAAGGCTCACCCTTGATGATGGTGTGTGCTCGGTAGAGTTGCTCGACAAACACGAGGCGCACCATCTGATGGGAGAACGTCATTGGCGAAAGGCTGAGCTGTTCGTTGGCGCGGCGGTAAACATCTTCGGAGAAGCCATAGGGCCCTCCGACGACGAACACGAGGCGGCGCTGAGCTGCCTGCTGCTTTTTGGTCATCCATGCAGCCAGTTCGACACTGCGAAAGGTCTTGCCTCGTTCGTCGAGCAAGACGACATGGTCGGAGGGCTGAAGCTGACGTAGGATGAGTTCGCCTTCTGCCTGTTTCTGCTGCTGCTCGCTGAGCGACTTCGTGTTCTTCAGCTCAGGGATGACCGTCATTTCAAACGGTGCGTAGTGCTGCAGGCGACTCGTGTAGTCGTCGATCAGGGCGGCGATATGCTTGTCCGTGGTCTTCCCAACGAGGATGAGCGTTGTCTTCATTCGGTAATGATATAAATGTTGAGTGATGAGTATTGAGTGTTTAGAGTTTAGTGTTTAGCTGAGTCAGCACGCTATACTCTAAACACTAAACTCTAAACATTCAACGCTTTATCGGCTGACGTTCTTAACGCCCTTCACTCCCTGAAGCTTCTTGATGAGCAGCTTGAGCTTGTTGAGGTCGTCGAGTTGCAGGGTGAGGTTGCCGGCAAAGAGGCCGTCTTCGCTCGAACGGATGTCAATCGAGCGGAGCTGGACGTTCTGCTCCTTCGAAATGATAGAGGTGATGTTGTTCACGATGCCGATGTCGTCGTTGCCCACGATGCGGAGGGTGACCGGATAGAGGCTACTACCCTTGCCTGCCCAGCGTGCAGGAATGACTCGGTAGGGCATCTGTTCACGCAGGCGTCGGGCGTTGGGACAGTCGGTTCGGTGTATCTTGATACCGCGGCCGGCGGTGACGAAACCGAAAACGTTGTCGCCGTAGATGGGGTTGCAGCAACGAGCCATGGAATAGTCAACACCCTTAATGTTCTGGTCAAGCACGAGGACATCTTTGCTGTGAGTGCTTTCGGGTTCGTTGAATGTCTGGACATATTCGCCCGCACTGTGGCTGGCGGTGGTATCAATCAGTTCGCCACGGTCGCGACGTTGTTGTTCGACATATCGGTCGATGAACTCGTTGACATCGAGCATGGATGTACTGATGGCTTGGTAGAAGTCGGTGACATGTTTGTAGCCGAGACGCTTGATGAGTCGCATCATGAGCGCTTCGTCATAGTCAACCTTTCGGTTCTTCATCCGACGTTCGAGGGTTTCGCGGGCAAACTGTGTCTGGTGTGTGGCTTGCTCGGCGAGCTGCTGACGTATCTTTGAACGCGCCTTGGGGGTGACGGCAATGGAGAGCCAGTCGCGCTTGGGAGTTTGGCTGGGATGGGTGAGTATGTCAACCTGGTCGCCGCTCTGGAGGCGTGTGCGCAGGGGCACGTTCTTGCCATTGATGCGTGCGCCGCTGCAATGGCTGCCGACGTTGGTGTGGATGCGATAGGCGAAGTCGAGCACCGTGGCACCTTTGGGAAACTTGAAGAGGTCACCCTTGGGTGTGAAGACGAAGACTTCGTCGCTGTAGAGATCGACCTTGAACTGATCCTCGATGCTGTCTTCGCTGGTGGCTTGTGCTTCGAGGGCTGAACGGATGTCGGTGAGCCAGGCCTCGAGCTTCGACCCGCTGTCGCGCACCCCCTTGTAACGCCAGTGGGCGGCGAGGCCACGTTCGGCGATTTCGTCCATCCGCTCGGTGCGAATCTGTACTTCCACCCACCGGCCTTCAGGGCCCATGACAGTGATATGCAGGCTCTCGTAGCCGTTGGATTTGGGTACGGAGAGCCAGTCGCGCAGGCGCTTGGGGTTGGGGGTGTACATGTCGGTGATGATGGAGAAGGCTTGCCAGCAGTCTTGCTTCTCACGCTCAGGAGGGCTGTCGAGGATGATTCGGATGGCAAAGAGGTCGTAGATGCCCTCGAAGGCACAACGCTGCTTCTGCATCTTCTGCCAGATGGAGTGGATGCTCTTTGTACGGCCTTTCATGTGGAAACGGAGGCCGGCGGCTTGAAGTTTCTGCTCGACAGGACGTATGAAATTGGCGATGTAGAGGTCGCGCGAACGTTTGGTTTCGTTGAGTTTGTCCTTGATCATGTAGTAAACATCGTGGTCAAGGTACTTGAGCGAGAGGTCTTCGAGTTCGGATTTGATGAGGTAAAGACCGAGTTTATGAGCCAGCGGAGCATAGAGCTTGGCTGCTTCGGTGGCCACACGTTGGCGTGCCTCGTCGGTGCCGCGGTCTTTGATTTGCCGCATGAGGTTGACACAGGCGGCGATGATGACAAAGATGACGCGCATGTCCTCGGCGAAGGAGAGGAGAAGGTCGCGGAAGGTTTCGGTTTCTATGCTGGTGTCTCGGGCATAGAGCTCTCGCACGCGCGCGATACCTATGAGTATGTTCGCCACGTCGTCGCCAAACTCGCGCCGTGCCCATGGCACACGTTCCTCCTCACCACAGGCGACATTGCCGAGCAGAATGCTGAGGATGCTGGCACGGTTGAGCCCGATTTCCTCGGCACAGATGGCCGCTGTCTGCAAATCAAAAAGCAGGGGATTCAGGTCGAAGATGCCACGGTTGAGCGCTTGCGTTTGCTCCAGCGTTGCGTTCAATGCGGCTTCCACCTTGCAGAGGTCGTCGGCTGAGAGTGTGTCGGCGGTCAACGACTTCAAGCGTTCGAACGCCTGCTGTATTTCTGTCCTTTCGTCCATGTTCGTGATAAATTTTCCGCAAAGTTAAAAAAATATCGGAAGGAATGTTGCAAGAAAACGAAATTATTTGTAATTTTGGGGCGTAGAATGTACTTTGTTATTTAGTAAAACGTATATCACCATGTTGTTGAATGCACAAGACAAGGAGCTGCTCAAGCGGAAAGGCATCTCGGAAGAACAAGTCAACGCGCAAATGGAATCCTTCCGCACCGGATTCCCGTACCTGAAACTTGCCGGCGCTGCATCGCCGAAACAGGGCATCACCATCCCCACTCAGAAGGAACAGGCAAACTATATCAAGGCCTGGAAGAAATATCTGGGACGTGAGGGGAAGGTGCTGAAGTTCGTTCCTGCCAGCGGTGCTGCCAGCCGAATGTTCAAAGATTTGTTTGCCTTTCTCGACGGAACGGCCAATGAACCCGACAACGACTTCATGCGCAACTTCTTCAGCCATATCCACCAATTTGCTTTCTTCGACCAACTCAACCAGGCTTGTCTGAAGAACGAAGGAAAAGGCATTGACGAACTGAAGATGGAGGGACAGTACAAACCCATCGTCGAGAATCTGCTCTTGGAGAAGGGGCTCAACTATGGCCACCTGCCCAAAGGCTTGCTGCTCTTCCACAACTACGACGAGGGAGCTCGCACACCGGTCGAGGAACATCTGGTGGAGGGTGCACTCTATGCTGCTGCCAATGGCGAGGTGAACATCCACTTCACCGTATCGCCCGAACACCGCGTACTGTTTGAAACCTTGGTCAAGAACGAGGTGCCAAAGTATGAGCAGAAGTTCGGTGTACGCTACAACATCAGTTTCTCGGAGCAGAAACCCTCGACCGACACGATTGCTGCCACGGCCGACAACGAACCCTTCCGCACGAGCGACGGCCAGCTGCTGTTCCGCCCAGGTGGTCATGGTGCCCTGATTGAGAACCTGAACGACCTCGACGCCGATGTGGTATTCATCAAGAACATCGACAATGTGGTGCCCGACCGTATGAAGGACGACACGGTGACGTACAAGCAACTCATCGCAGGCGTGCTCATCACGCTTCAGCACAAGATGTTTGAGTATATGGAACTGCTCGAAAGCGGCGAATACACCCACGCCCAGCTCGAGGGTATCATCCGATTTATGCGCGACGACCTCGGTGTACGCAACCCACAAATCAAGTATTTGGAGGATGCCGACCTGGTCATCTACATGAAGTCGAAGCTCGACCGCCCCATCCGCGTCTGCGGCATGGTGAAGAATGTGGGCGAACCTGGAGGAGGACCGTTCCTCGTCTATAATCAGGACGGCACCATCTCGCTACAGATTCTCGAAAGTTCGCAAATCGACAAGCAGAATGCCGACTATGTGAAGATGTTCGAGAGCGGCACCCACTTCAACCCCGTTGACCTTGTCTGTGGCCTTAAGAATTATAAGGGCGAAGCCTACGACCTCCGCAAATTTGTCGATCCACAGACGGCTTTCATTTCCTCGAAGTCGAAAGATGGTCGCGAACTCAAGGCTCTCGAGTTGCCTGGGCTTTGGAATGGTGCCATGAGCGACTGGAACACCATCTTCGTCGAAGTTCCTCTCTCGACCTTCAATCCCGTCAAGACGGTGAACGACCTGCTGCGTGCCGAGCACCAATAAGAAGCTCCATACAGCCTTACCCCAACCCCCTCCGAAGGAGGGGGGGGAAGGGTGGAATAAATCATCGCCCTGCAATATGGAATCGTTTGAAAACGAAAGCATGTTGCAGGGCGATGCACATTGTTTTTTACTCTCCCCCTCTTTCGGAGGGGGCTGGGGGGAGGCTCCTTCTCCCTATTTCTGGAAATCGTAGTACCACCAATAGCTGCGACCTAATTCGTAGAGTGAAAGGTTGCGGCGCGAGTTTCCCGTTGCCGGCAGTGTGTCGAGCATGTTGACATAGTTCTCGCGAAGTGTGAGTGTGGCATCGTCGGAATATTGCGGTGCTACGATTGCGATGGCTTGACGATAAGCAAGTGGAAGGGTGGCACGAACGGCATCGAGCGAGTCGTACATCTGTGGATAGTAGGTCGGCAACTCGTCCATAAACTGCGGGAGGTTCTTCTCGAGTAGCAAGGCACAAAGGTGATAGTCGGCCATGGTGCGCACCTGACGCCGGAGGGTCGCCACGGCTCCACGATGCTGATGACGAAGGCTATCGGTGGCTGTAGCGAGGGTGAGGCTATCGACAGCCAGCAGCGAATCGAGGTGGGACGTCTGAAGACGTAGTGCCTGACGAATGAAATCCTCCACGGGCATGTTCACCGCTTCTGTGTGGGCACCGAGACGGGCGGTGAGGTCGGTGAGGGTGAAACGTTCCTGACTCTTTGCCGTATCGCTCAGCACCAAAAGCCCTGCCACACCATAGGGTTGTGGATAAAGGAACAGGCGTTCGGGCAATTCACCCTCCCCCATCCGCGAGAGGGCAAACTGTCGAAGGTTGTTGAGTCGAGGGCTGGTGGCTTCGGCACGGATGCCCACTTCGGCGGCTTCGGCGTAACGTCCTTCGAGAATGAGTCGCTCTGTTTTTAATTCGTAGAGAAACACATCGTCGGCCGAATTGCTGATGCCGCAAAATAGCATCTGGGAGAATAGCAGCAGATAGTTTGGCCAAAGCACTGCCGAGAGCGAAGCGTCGTTATTCGGAAATGCCGATGCTACCCTCTTGATAAGGAGGACGACACAGATGAAGAGGATGAGCAGCGAGGGAGCCAACCACGTCCAGGGGTCGAACGTGGCGTCGCTGATGTGCTGACGGCTCAAATCTGTCAACGCGGCCAATGCGAGCAGCGAGGGGAAGTAGCTGAGGGCATAGAAGCGCGACGGAAGCCTCGTGATGCGTGCCACAACCCATTGCAAGCCTTGGAGCACAAGCGTGATGATGATGGCACCGATGAGGATGGAATAGTGTGTCACTCCATGCGAAAAGACGTACTGGGCATGTGCCAGCAACTCGCCCTGCATGAAGTAAAGGTAGCAGAAGCAGAAAAGCAGAAAGAGAACGCAGCAAGAATAGCGAATCAGTTTCATGACTTTTGGCAATTAATCCACTTTCTTCAGCACGACTGCACTACGGGCGGGGACATACAACTTGAGCCATCCCTTGTGATCCTGGGCGTAGATGGGATCGAAGTTGGTGAAGTGACGGATGGAGTCGTCGTTGAGGTCATGGCCGCCATAAAGGCTTGAGTCGGTGTTGAGGACGACGTCGTAGCTGCCTTCGGGCACGATGAAGCCATAGTCGGTGTAGGAGCGGTTAGGGCTGAAGTTGAACACGAACAGGAGGTCGCCGCGGCTATAAGCGAGAATCTGGTCGCCGTCGTTGTGCCACACTTCCTGCACAGGTGTTTTCTGGAAATTCTTCTGACCTCCAATCAGGTGAATCATCGCCTCGTCGAAGTCGCCGAGCCAATGGTAGCAGAGTTCGTGATTATCGACGAGGTTCCACTGACGTCGTGCATACTTGTAGCTCCAGCCATTGCCTTCGCGCGGGAAGTCAATCCATTCGGGATGTCCGAATTCGTTGCCCATGAAGTTGAGGTAGCCTCCGTTGATGGTCGATGCCGTGAGCAGGCGAATCATCTTGTGGAGGGCGATGCCGCGCTCGGCAGTGAAGTTTTCGTCGCCCTTCTTGAAGTGCCAGTACATATCGGCATCGATGAGTCGGAAGACGATGGTCTTGTCGCCCACGAGTGCTTGGTCGTGGCTCTCGGCATAGGAAATGGTCTTCTCGTCCTTGCGGCGGTTGGTCACCTCCCAGAACATCGACGACGGTTTCCAATCCTCGTCCTTCAGTTCCTTGATGGTCTTAATCCAGTAATCGGGGATGTTCATCGCCATGCGGTAGTCAAAGCCATAGCCGCCGTCCTTGAACGGTGCGGCAAGTCCTGGCATACCGCTCACCTCCTCGGCGATGGTGATGGCGTGAGGGTGCACTTCGTGGATGAGGAGGTTGGCGAGTGTAAGGTAGGCGATGGCTTCGTCGTCCTCATGTCCGTTGAAATAGTCGCCATAGCCGCCGAAGGCTTCGCCAAGTCCGTGGCTATAGTAGAGCATCGAGGTGACGCCGTCGAAGCGGTAGCCGTCGAAGTGGAATTCGTCGAGCCAGTACTTGCAATTGGAGAGCAGGAAGTGGAGCACCTCGTTCTTGCCGTAATCGAAGCAGAGGCTATCCCATGCCGGATGCTCACGGCGTCCGCCTTGCATGAAGTATTGGCAGGGGTCGCCACAGAAGTTTCCAAGGCCTTCGACCTCGTTCTTGACGGCATGGCTGTGCACGATGTCCATGATGACGGCGATGCCATGCTGGTGTGCCGTATCGACAAGTTCCTTCAGTTCTTCGGGTGTACCGAAACGGCTGCTCGGCGCGAAGAAGTTCGAGACATGATAGCCGAAACTTCCGTAGTAAGGATGCTCGGCGATGGCCATAATCTGTATGCAGTTGTACCCGTCCTTGATGACGCGCGGAAGCACGTTGTCCTTGAATTCGCGATAGGTGCCCACCTTCTCGGCGTCTTGTGCCATGCCGATGTGGCACTCGTAGATGAGGAGGGGGTTGGTGTTGGGGCGGAACGACTTTTTCTTCCAGACGTAGGGTTGTTTGGGTGCCCACACCTGTGCCGAGAAAATCTTCGTGCGGTCGTCTTGCACCACGCGCCGTGCCCATGCGGGGATGCGTTCTCCTTCCCCACCCTGCCAGTGTACCTTCAGCTTGTAGAGGTCGCCGTGCTTCATGGCACGTGCGGGGAGGCGGATTTCCCAGTTGCCGGAGTTCTTGAGGCGCTTCATGCGGTATTTCTCGTCCTCGCGCCAGTCGTTGAAGTCGCCCACCACGTAGATGTCGGTGGCGTTGGGTGCCCATTCGCGAAGCACCCATCCTTTCTCCGTCTGGTGAAGGCCGAAGTAGAGATAGCCGGTGGCAAAGTCGGAGAGTGTCTGACGTCCGTTATTGGTCAGTTGATTGAGCTTGTAGAGCGCATGCTCATGACGCCCGCGGATGGCGTCTTCGAAAGGTTCGAGCCAGCTGTCATGCTTGACAAGCCCGATGTGCGATTGTTTTTTCATGGTCATATTTTCACTTTGAAAATCACTTTCTGAATCTGTTTTCCTTCACCGATGCACGGCGCATGTCCGTCGCCTGGGAGGAAGATGGCAAACTCGCCCTTGTGCACCGTCACGTATTGCTCGGCAAGTCCTTCGTAGAAAGTGATGTCGCCAGCAGCATTGTACGGCATTTCGGGCAAATCCTTTCGCGGTGTGAAGCCCATCACTTCTTCGGTGGAGATGGGCACCTGGATGTCCAGCATCACGTTGTGGGTTTCCAACTTGGCGTCCTCCTTGCATTTGCCGTCGAGCGTCTGGAAGTTTCCGAACACATCGTCGCCGTCGATCAGTAGTTTTCCGGATGGGATGGAGGCGAGGTCGTTGCGCTTGATAAAATCTACCACTTTCTGGATGCGTGGATTCAATGTGACGTACTTCGAAAGGTTGTCAAGAGAGTCGAGTATCATATTTCACAATAAGGGATTTGATGAATTTGAATTAAATATGAATAAAATCCCTGCGGAGCAGGCTCATTCTTTCACTTTTCACTTTTCACTTTTCACTTTTCACTTTTCTATTGTAGCGTTTCGATGCGGCCACGCTTGTAGTAACCTTTGCGCAGCACGTTGCCCGTCCGGTCTTTCTCGACGAAGGCGCCGTCGCGCTGGTCGTTGACGTAGGTGCCTTCGAAGCGAGTGCCGTCGGCAGCCTCTTCGACCGCCTTTCCGTTCTTCATGCCTTTCGAGAAGTGTCCCTTGAACTTCGTGCCGTCCATCATGCGGAGCACACCCTCGCCGTCGAGCTCACCGTTGAGCCATTCGCCGTCGTAAATGTCGCCATCCTTCGACGTGTATTTTCCGCGGCCGTTCTGCTTGTCGTCCACCCAGTAGCCTTCGTACTTCGCACCGTCGGGCCAGGTGTAGGTGCCGAAGCCCTCCATCACGCCGTTCTTGAATTGCCCGACATACTTCCGTCCGTCGCTGAAGACGAAGATGCCCTGCCCCGTGCGGTCGTTGTTGAAGTAGTCGCCCTCGTATCGGTCTCCGTTCTTGAAGGTGTAGATGCCCTTTCCCTCGCGCGAGTCGGCCTTCCACTCACCCTCGTATCGGTCGCCGTTCGAGTAGTTGTAGATGCCGTGCCCCGAGCGCTGGTCGTATTTCCAGTCGCCGTAGTAGCTGCTGCCGTCGCGCCAGTCGATGAGCCCCACGCCGTGCTTGCGGTCCTCCTTCCACTGTCCTTTGTAGAAGATGCCGTTCGCCCAGGTGTAGGTGCCTTCGCCCTCGCGGTTGTCCTGCTTCCACTCGCCGACATACTTGTCGCCGTTGTAGTAGTACATCGTGCCCTGTCCCTCCTGATAGTCCTTGTACCAGAGGCCTTCGTACTTGTTGTTGTTGGCGAAGTAGTAGGTGCCGCGGCCGTGCTGGTGGTCCTCCATCCAGTCGCCGTCGTATTTCTCGCCGTCGGAGAAGGTATAGACGCCGTGTCCCTGGCGTTTGCCCTTCACGTAGGCACCCTCGTAGCGGTCGCCGTTTTCAAACTCCGCCTTTCCCTGGCCGTTCGGCCTTCCGCCCACGAGTTCGCCATAGTAGGTAGCGGCCACAGGGTTGTTCTTGTCTCTCTCAAACGTGTAGTTGCCCATCACCACCTTTTGCGCATCGGCCGTGATCGATGCCGCGAGAACAGCGACGGACAATATGATAGATCTTTTCATCTAAATTTTAATTATGTGTTATAAATGCAAATCCGTAAAAATCCGCGAATTTGTTTTTTCCAAGGGGCAAAGATACACATTTCCTTTTATCCTTCCAAACTTTAGGCCAGACATTAAAGTATTTTAACGCGGAGAAATGGGAGTTGTATGCGAGTCGGGCTCATATTCAGTTTGCACTACAACACTTTGCGATACATACTGCGGAGTAAAACATACCACATAGCGATAAAAAAATGTTGACACAGCGACCTAATTAATAAAAACACAGTGATAGAAAAACGACAGTTAAGTCTTGCTTTGACAGCAGTGCACCCTCTCAAAAAAATCAGTGCACATCCAAAAAATTTGCGGTGCACTGGCATGTATATTACCAGTGCACCGCAAAAATATTAGGAGTGCACTACGGAGATATTGAGTGTGCACTCAAAATTGACGACGTGTGTCACTCCACCACGACGGTCCGTCCGGCGCTATGTCCGCTGAAGGCAGGGGTATAGGCACACTGGATGGTGGCGACGCCGAGCGAGTAGCGACCCGCGCGGGTGACGTAGAAGTCGAGGTCGAGGGTGGCGGTGCCTTTCGGCAGGCGGTCGAAGAAGAGGTCGGCCGAGGCGTCGTGCATGGCGAGGTAGGCGCCGCGCCCGCCCATCCACTGGTAGCCGCTCGTCTGGCGGAGGGGTTCGAGGCAGGCGGCGTGCTGGGAACGTACTTGCACGAAGTCCATGTCGCGGTCGGAGGTGACGATGTTTCGGATGCGCAGCTTGTCGCCTACGTGCAGGGGAGTGCCCTCGTCGAGGGGTTGCCATGTGCCTTCGCGTTGGATGTAGGCCTTGCGATCGATGCGGAGCTCGCCTTCGGTTGCCTGGAGGCGGTCGAGGCTCTCGAGGCTCTGGCCGTAGATGCATCCCCAGGAGATGCCTGGGGTGTGCTTGGTGACGGTGGCGGTGGTGGCGTCGATGAGGTCGGCGGGCACGGGTGTCTTGGAGTAGCCGACGGCGGCGGTTTGACCTGAAATCTCGAGCGGCTGGCCGGCGAACCTGACTTCGGGGAGCTCTGGCTCGTGGAAGGTGGTTGCGGGGTCGAGGGTGAGCAGGAGGTCGGCGACGTCGAGTGTGTTGAGCACGTTGTCCCACTTTTGTGTCTGCTTCTGGCGGAGGAGCCATGTCTGCATCTGCAGGAGGTCGTCCTTAGTGAGATTGTCGGGCAGGTCTTCCCCGCTCTCTCGCTCGAGGCAGGTCATGAAGGAGCGCATGGCGGCCAGGTGGGTGGGTATGCGGTAGTCGCACCAGGAGTAGTGGGCTTTGTCGGTGTCGAAATATCGTCCCATGTCTGGTCGGGTGACGGTGTATTCGTGAAGGGATTGGACGAAGCGGCGTGCGTAGGCGTCGCGGTGGTCGTCGTAGAGGATGACGGCTACGTTGGCGCGTCCGTACATCGAGAGGTCGGCTACGCGTCGCTGGGTCTTGTCGAGGTAGAACTTCTTCATGGCGGCGATGTCGGCGTCGTGCTTCAGGGCTTCGGGCACGCGGGTGCGGAGGTAGAGGTAGCGGAAGGTCGATTCGCTGGGGAGGCTTCGCTTGTCTTTCTTGCCGTACTTGTTGTAGTAGTTGAGTTCCTGGCGGTCGAGGTAGCGGATGCTCTTGCGGAGCATGGCGAGCACGTCTTTGTCTTCCTCGCCTTGCGAGCGCAGGTAGGCGAGCAGGTTGGCCATGTGTTCGCTCACGGCGAGGGTGATGTAGTAGGAGGGTTCCATGCCCTTGAACCATGACCATCCGCCGTCGGAGAACTGGCGCTCGGCAAGCTTCTGCCTGGCGGCGGCGATGCGTCGGTCGAGGAGGCGTTGGTCGAAGAGTTCGCAGAGCATCTGGCGCTGGCGTGTCTCGTCCTGTGCTTCGAGCATCCAGGGCGATTCCTGGAGGAGGATTTCGCGGAGTTCCTGGTTCTTCTCAAGTTCGCTCGTGAGGGTGGTTTCCTGTCCCTCCTCGGCGTTCCAGCGCATGATGAGCTCGAGCAGGCGTGGCATGCGGCGTGCGATGCTCTGTGCCACACGGTTGGCATAGAGCGATGCCGACCAGCTGACCATGTCGTCGTTTTCGGGCAGGATGACGGTGTGGAGGGCGAGGATGGCTTGCCAGGAGGGGTTGTCGGTGTACTCGAAGGTCATGCGTCGCTGGGTGGCGGTGGCGCTATGCTGGTTGAAGAGGGGCTGGAGGTCGAGGGTCTTCGTCTCAGAGCCTTCGAGATAGAAGGGGATGGTTTCGGTGATGTACTTGCGGCTGGAGAGCACGGGCAGGTAGTTGCGTTCGCCGTCGCTGAATCCCTCGGCCGTTCCGCTGACCTCGCACACAAGCATGGGGATTGTGTCGGGCACGTCGTAGTCGAAGGCGACGGAGGTGGTCTTCCCTGCCCCCACGCTGAAGTTTTGCGCCTGGCTGAATACGGTTTCGCCCGTCTCGGGGTTGACGAGGCGGAAGTGGCACGCTCCGCCGAGGTCGCGCTCGGAGGTGTTGATGACCTTCGTGGCGATGGTCATGTGGTCGCCTTGACGGACAAAGCGCGGCATGCCTGGTTGCACCATGAACTGCTTGCGTGCCACGACGCTGCTCTCGAGGTGTCCGTAGTCGATGTCGGCGGTGTGGGCGAGGGAGAGGACGCGCCACTCGGTGAGGCAATCGGGCAGGGTGAACGAGAGGCTGACACTGCCCTGGTCGTCGGTCATGAGGTGTGGCTGGAAGAAGGCCGTCTCCTGGAAGTTCTCGCGAAGCGGCGTCGGTGCCCCTTCCTCCTGAGGAGATTTGTGACTTTGTGACTGTGACTTTGTGACATTTGGTACTTCCGCATTTTTGTCGTTCAGCTCATCGGTGGCAACGGATTCCTCCACAGCCATCATTGCCACGGCATTGTCGCCCACCAAGCGCGACTTCATGAGGACGCGTCCGCCGGCGGCTGCTCCGAGCATTTCCACACGGTAGCTGGAACCATAGGTGTCGTCGTAGTCGTCGTAGGGACGTAGGCGGTTGAAGGCGCGGGCATAGAGTTTGGGACTCTCACTGCGGAAGAGGATACCGACGGACGAGACGCTGCCGATGGAGCTCAGAGCGGTGTAGAAGGAGGCCTGATCGCGACGGAAGCTGAGGGCAAAGGGCAGGGCATGCCGCACGAAGGCATCGAGCGAGGCATCGTACATCGTGGCCAGGACGCTGGCCTTGACGGGGCGTCCCTGCTTGTCGGTCACGCGAAGCGTCCATGTCTCCTGCTGGCCAGGGGTGAGGCGGTCGCGGAAGGTTGTCCATTCCAACTTCAGCTCCTTGTCAGGACGGGCGAGCGTGAAGATTTCGTTCATCTGGTGCTGGCGTCCGTCCTTCACGTAGGCGATGAAGAACCGGAGGCTCTGGCCGTAGGCTTCCTTGTAGGGGATGGAGAGGTGTTGCTGGGTGGGTTGAAGCACGGCCACCTTCTCGATCACCGTCTGATGGCAATCGACGACATACAGATAGGTATGGGCATCGGGATGCTGGACGGCAAACCAGACGTCCACCGACTCGCCCGTACGCATGGTGGTGGACGAGGTGTGAATCCAGTCGTTGGCCAGGTTCATGGCTCCGCCACGCCGTGAACCCCAAAGTACGAAGCGGCGTGAAGCGGTGATGTCGTGCTGGCGGGTGTCGCGTGCAGTCGTCACAAGCTCGTAGCTTCCAAGTTCGTAAGCGGTGGTCGGCGGGAGTGTGAGCGGACGGTCGGTGGCGAAGGTGCCGGCAGCGACGTCGGTGTCGTACTTTCCCGTGAGGGCGTTGTACTTGCGGAGCGTCCATGTGCCGCTGGCAGCCACTTTCTGCCCCTGGGCATTGAGTGCCGACACCTGCGCCTCTGCCCCCTTCGTGCCGTCACGATCGACGAGGGCGTCCATGTCGATGTTCAATCCGAACTCGCGCGAGCTGACACGCACGGTGGATTCCGCCTCGTGTGTCTCGCCGGCGAGGTCGGTCACCTTGGCTTCGAGCCGGTATTGCATCAAACCCCGAAAGTCGCTGACGACGTAGCGGTCGCCGACCTTGCGGACGTCGGCATCCATGTCGTCGCTGCCAAGCACGAGGTCGTCGTCGAGGAACACGCGCACGCGGAAGCGTCCTTCATCGTCGGTCGTCGTCTCGCCGCTCTCCATCTTGCGCCAGGTGTCGCGGTCGTACCACCAAAACCATGAGGTGCTCTTCGCCTGACTCACCGTAAATTCCACCTTGGCACCCTGTACGGGCACACCGCTGTAGGTGCGTGCCACGCCTGTCATCTCGATGGTGTCGCCGAGGGCAAAACTCCCCTCCGTGTCCTCCATCTCGAGGGTGAAGGTGGGACGTTTGTATTCCTCGACACGGAATTCTCTCGTGGTTCCGCCGAAACCAATGTGCCACACGCCGTTCAGGCGGTCGGTGGGCAGGACAAAGTCGGTCGAGGCATTGCCGAGGTCGTCGGTCGTGACCGTAGTCTTTTGAACGACCTGCCAGTTGGCATCGCGCAACAAAACCTCGACCTTGCTCCCTCGGCCGACGGCATGACACTCTTCGCCGAGGCGGGTATAGACAAATCCCGACACTTGCACTGTCTGCCCAGGGCGATAGATGGCACGGTCGGTGAAGGCTTGGTAAATCGTCTGCTCGCGTTCGTGCTGAGTGTAATTCTTCACCGTGCCGTCCACACCCATCTCCATCGATTCATCGTCGGCCGAACGGCGTGCCACCACATATTCAATATCGGCATCGAGGCTCACCTGCCCCACCCCGTCGGTCACGTAGGACCTCGAGTAGCTGCGCCACTGGCCATCGATGTATTTACGCCATACGCCCACAACTTCGCACCCCTCGACCGGCGCACCCGTCAGGGCATCCACCACCGTGGCGAGACGCCGAGGACCAGGCATCGAGAAGGTCATCACTTGGGTGCTGTTGAGCTGGAATTCGGCTTTCGACTCCTTCCCGCCTCCCCGCAACCAGATGCGATACACACCGGCAGGGAGCGACAGGGTAAGCGTGTCGCGCTGATGTTCCTCCGCACGTTCGGGATGCTGCTTGTGGGCATCGAAAGAGAGGTGCTGCTCCCACACCGTCTCGCCATCGGCCATCTTGTCCAACTCCATGTTGCAAAGGAAGTTGTCGCGAACGTCCTTCGACTTGGCACTCTTCACTCTCAAGCGCTTGACCACGATTTCGGCATCATCGATGTTGCGGTGCGCCACTTGCACCATGAGGGGCTTTCCAGCCACTTCGCGACCGCTATTGTCTTGTGCCTTGGTATAGACATTGAGGCTCGGCTCAAGGCAATCGGCCTCACGCTTCTTCAGACGCGCCTGCATGTCGCTCTTCGGCCAGCGGGCGATACCTTCGCGCACGAGTTCCAACTCTTCCTGCCACGTGGTATGCTCGCGCTCATCGAGCCATTCACACCAAACGTCGGCACCCACTTCCGTGTCGCCCACCTCGTCGCACAACTGGCGAAGCTCACGCACGTGGTCGTCACGACGCAATCGATGACTGTAGCTGCTCAGGTCGCTTTGCGCCTCCAATTCACGCATTCGCATCAGGGCATAGGCCTCGCGCATTCCTTTCTCGCGATAGGTCGAAGCTGCCATCCGGAGCACATTCCAGCGGGCTTCGTCGTCCACCAGCGATTCCCTCTCCAGCAAATCGACCACCATCGAGAGGGCATCGTCGCCAAAGAAACGGCTGTCTTTCCCCTCTTCCTCCATGAGCGGACGGCAATCCTTCACCGAAACGCCGGCAATGTCCGAGGCATGAGCCGTCGAGGCTTCGATGTGTTTGGCCTTACGCTGCTCGCCCAGTTGTTCAGCCTCCTCGTCGCTCAACGTGAGGCTCGAATAGCGCCACGTGTCGTACACCGTGGCCGCCAGGGCGTGGAGCAACGCCAATTCGGCACGGGCACGGGGTGTGTCGGCCGTGGCTTCACGCTGCTGAATCAGGGTTTCGAGTTTCTCCACATCGACCACCATGCTATCGGGCGAGATGTTGCCGCGCATGGCCATGAGGGTGAATCCCGCACGGGCGGCTTGTGCGAAGTTGCCCTCCGCCGTGGCTTTCTTCAGTATCTTCTCTGCCTCGCTGATAGCAGATTTCGGCAAGTCGTCGTTGATGTGTTGCTCGACCTTTGCCCAACTTTTGTCGTAAGAAGTTGTGAGGTGATTCATTTCTTTCGGATTTTGTGAATAGCTTGATATCGATGCGCCAAGCAAACACAGTGCCAAGGTGAATTTGCGAAGGTTCATGGCTAAATAGGATTTAGTGATAGAATATGTTTGGCGGCAAATTTACGGAAACAAATCAGAATCGCAAAACAATTAACAATATTTATTGTTTTTGCGACGATTCGTTCAGACAAAAGAGTAGAGCCAAACTCGTTTGGACATTGCTTTGGCGAGAAAACGTCTGATGTTAATCGAAGGATGAAATACAAGATTATTTTCACTTTTATAGCTGAATGATGACGATTTACATCAATTTTTTGTATCTTTGCCGATTAAAACATCAGATGACAAACATGGACACCCGCAAGGTCAACATCATCTTCACCACCGACATCCACGGCAACTACTTCCCCTACGACTTCCGACACGCACGATGGGGCAAGGGGAGCATGCAGCGCGTTCATGCCTACGTTGCCCAGCAGGTGAAACGGCTCGGCGGCGCCACCATCCTCATCGATGGAGGCGACATCCTCCAAGGCGAACCGACGAGCTACTATTTCAATTTCGTCGGGCGGGGCGACCGACACAAGGTGGCCGATATGTGCAACTTCGTCGGGTACGACGTGGGTGTGATCGGCAATCACGACATCGAAACAGGTCATGAGGTGTTCGACATGTTTGTCCACGACTGCAACTTCCCCATCCTCGGTGCAAATGCCGTGAACGACCAAACGGGAGAGCCCTACTTCGAACCCTACACCTTGCTCGTGCGGAGCGGCATCCGCATCGCCGTCATCGGTTTTACGACGCCAGCCGTGCCCCACTGGATTCCACCGCGCGTGTGGAAAGGCATACGATTCGAGGACATCCAGCAAAGTGCACGGCAATGGATTCAGTATGTCAGAGAGCATGAACACCCCGACTTCGTCATCGGCCTTTTCCACTCGGGCATGGACGAAGGCATCGTCACCCCCGAATACCGCGAAAATGCGGTGCGCGAAACGGTGAGCCACGTTGAAGGTTTCGACCTCGTGCTCTACGGCCACGACCACTCATCGAACATGGAGGAGGTGGAATCGCCCAACGGACGGAGCATCCTCTGCATCAATCCTGGCAGCTATGCCCACTCGGTTGCCGAAATCCGCCTCAAGTTCTCCCTCGACAACGAAGGACATGTACTCAGGCACGACATGGATGCCCAACTCCGATATATCGGAAAAATTCACAATAGCCATGCCGTCGAGTTTCGCCGCCACTTCAAACGTGATTTCAGCGATGTGCAAGAGTATGCCGAACGAAAGATAGGACATTTCCTCGCCGGTATCGACATCACGGACGCCTACTTCGGGAGCAGCGCCTACATCGACTTCATCCAGCAGCTCCAGCTCGCCGTTTCACATGCCGACCTCTCGCTCGCCGCACCACTCTTCTTCAATGCCAGCATCGACGAGGGTGACGTGCGTGTGAGTGACCTTTTCAACCTCTACCGCTTTGAAGACAAACTCTATACCCTCCGTCTCACAGGACATGAAATCAAGAACTACCTCGAGATGAGCTATGCCAACTGGACGAATCAAATGCGCTCTGCGAGCGACCCCTTCCTCCTGCTAAGCCCCATGAAGAGCAATCCCGAGCGGATGGGATTTACAAACTTCATCTTCAACTTCGATTCCATGGCTGGCATCCGTTACACGGTAGATGTGCGGAGAGCGCAAGGCGAGAAAATCCACATCGAATCGATGGCAGACGGACGCCCCTTCGTGCCAGAACAAGAATACAGTGTGGCCATGACGGCATATCGTGCCAATGGCGGCGGAGAACTGCTGACAAAGGGTGCCGGCCTCACGAAAGAAGAAATCGACCGACGCATTCTCGACATCACGCCGCGCGACATCCGGCACTACATGATGGAATACATCGAGCGCAAAGGCAACGTACTTCCCCAAGCACAACACCACTGGCGCTTCATCCCCGAAGAATGGGTGAAAGCAGCCGAGGAACGAGAACGAGTAGTGTTGTTCGGGAAAGCCTCTCAAACGACCTGAGGGGGAACTCCATACTAATGAACAAAAGAATAGATGAACAAAAGTAACTATACATCAGCAGAATTGTTCACCCCTCCTCTGGAGGGAACGGGGAAGGTCGGTGGAGAGGTCGTTAGGGGAGGTCGTAGGAAAGGCTTAACAATTTTAGGTCCCACGGCATGCGGGAAAACAACTTTGGCCGCACACCTGGCCGCACAAATCGGCGGTGAAATCATCAGTGCCGACAGCCGTCAAGTGTATCGCGGCATGGATATCGGAACGGGGAAAGACTTGGACGACTATATCATCGACGGCATACACATCCCTTACCATCTCATTGATATAGCAGAGCCAGGCGAACGATACAGCGTCTATCAGTTCCAACGCGATTTCCTCCGTTGCTACGACGACATTCTGCGGCGACACAAAGTGCCCATCCTCTGCGGAGGCACGGGGCTTTACATAGAGAGCATCGTACGCCATTACCAATTTGAGGAAAAGGGAGATGCCGAACCCGAAGACTCTCCCTATTGGGAAGAATTGGAGGGAGGGCTCATCATCGGTCTTAAAATCGATCGCGAACTCCGCCGAAGGCGCATCACCACACGTCTCCACCAACGACTCGACGAAGGCATGGCGGACGAAATACAAGGGCTCCTCAAACGTGGAGTATCAAGTGAGCGACTCATCCGTTATGGCTTGGAATACAAATATGTAACACAATACGTAATCGGGCAACTCTCCTACGAGGAGATGGTGCGGCTACTCGAAATCGCCATCCACCAATTTGCCAAACGGCAGATGACCTATTTCCGAGGCATGGAAGAACGACGAGGAGTCAAAATCCACTGGATCGACGCCACCCTGCCCATGGACGAAAAAGTAAAACAATGTATTGGTTTATATTCATCAGCAACCATCTGATCCTACGCAAGGACGGCGAAGTATATACCGTACCGCAAAGCGAAGAACCTCCCATCGCCATAAAGCCTTGGACGCACATTCAAGTGCTTCCCGACATCGGAGAGACCCCTTGCCGTGCCTTCACGCTCACGACACCACCCAAAGACGGATTACCCAAAGAATTCACGACGATGGAACTACGTGCCTCCTACAACGTACTCCCCCACCCGATTCACAATATGGCCGGCAAAGCCGCCGAACTCCTCTACTGGGACGACAACACCCGCTACTGCGGACATTGCGGAGCACCGATGGAGCACGCAACCGACATCTCGAAACGCTGCACCCATTGCGGCAAAGAAGTATGGCCACAAGTGTCGCCAGCCATCATCGTCAGGATTCGCAAAGAAGCCGTGATAGACACCAACGGTCACACCCTCGAACCGGAAAAGATACTCCTCGTTCATGCACGCAACTTCCGCCATTCCGAACGCTACGGCCTTGTCGCCGGTTTTGTCGAAACAGGCGAGACATTGGAACAATGCGTCGAACGCGAAGTGATGGAAGAGACCCAGCTCCGCATCACCCACCTCCGATACTTTGGCTCTCAACCCTGGCCCTACCCATCAGGCATCATGGTGGGATTCACGGCCGACTACGAAAGCGGCACCATACATCTACAAGACGAAGAACTCAGCCGTGGCGGATGGTTCGACCGACAGCACCTGCCCGACATCCCCGACAAGATGTCCATCGCACGACAACTTATCGACGATTGGCTGGTGAAAGGATAGGGAAATTCCCCTCAAGTTTTAGGGAAAACGGCATGAGCCATTCCGCACAAACACAATATCTTTGCAGCAAGAAATAGACCCCAAAACCATAAAACCCTATTTACCACTATGAAACGAACAGTTTATCTCCTCTCCACCCTCCTCCTTCTGGGTAGCCTTCAAAGCTGCACCAACATGAGCACACGCGGTTACCTCGGCACCATGGCCGGAGCTGAAATCGGAGGAACCATCGGCGAAGCCATCGGATGGATGTCAACAAGTCGCCACTCAGGGCCAGGCAAAGCCATGCTCGGCAGCGTCATCGGCACCGTAGCAGGTGCCGCCATCGGACATCAGCTCGCCACATCGGGTGAGCGTAAAAACCGCGAAAGCTACGACAACTACAGCGGAAGCAGCCGCTACGAAAACGAAACCAACTATCAGACAGGTGGTGGGTACGACAGCGGATATGCAAGCAATTACAGCAGCCATAAAAAGCACCATACCCACAATGAGGCCAAACACTCCGGCTACCACATTCAAAACTCCGCTCAACTCAGCATCCGAGGATTGACCTATCAGGACGAAGACGGCGACGGACGTTTCGGACGCGGCGAAACCATCAACGTCATCTACGAAGTGACCAACAACGGACAGACACCCGCACAGGTAGAACTGGTCATCGACGACCCCACCCATCCCAACAACTTCGCCTTCTCCCCCGCAAACAACGTGACCATCCAACCAGGACAAACGATTCGCTACAAAGCCAAAGCCTTCTGCCAGAGCCGTCCGAAAACGCACACCTGCGACCTCATCGTCTATGCCAAAAGCATCACCCACGGCAATGCCTCCGCAGAGATGCGCGTGAAAGTCGATTGACCCCCATCACCCGATAGAAATTGTTCAAGCTCTCGTACAGCCCGCGATGGCAGCCACGATGGCGCAGGGGCAGCCACGAGCTCCGGCATCCCCGACCGAAACCGCGCATACACATCCCATTAGCCCCCCAGATCTTTCAAGCCATCCCCACAGGGAATGAACAGAGTTGTTCAAAGAACACACGGAGGCAGATACCGAGCCGTCGCCTCATTCCGAGAACGTAAAGACCGCACGCACAGGGAAACCGAAGTAGCGATTGTTGTAGCCATACGGCGAGACACTGCCACCGACGACCGAACCCAGGTATTTACCATTCGAACCGTCATGAAGCGAGCTCGACCAGTAGTAGCCCTGGAAGGAAGCATGGAGGTGAGACACACCGCTGAAGATGCCCGTTGCCGGCAAGAACATAGTCCGGTCAGCATATCTGCCCTTGCCGCTTATGATACAGCCCGCGATGCCACTTCCCTCGTAGTTGTCCGTCCAAGCCGAAGTAGTCATCTCACACAGCGCCCGCAGCTCCTCGAAAGTAGGCATGCGCCAGCTTCCGCCCATGTTGGCACGGGCAGCATCATGCTCAGGGCCGAGGACAAAACAAAGAAAACATAACGTCTGTAAAGTTAATAATATTTTTCTGCAAAAGAAAGACAAAAAGACAAAAAACAGCATAGAACACCCCATCGCCTACCCCCCCACTACTCTATCGCCTAAAGACATCGGGAGAAAAACAAAAAAAAGACCAGCCCAAGCGAACAGGGGGGAATTTTTTACTTAATATGTCAGAGTCAATTTACTCTTCTACAGCCACCTGCGCGGCGGCTTACAAATGTGTTTATCAGCGAATTAAAGAGTTTTTGTAAACTGCTGGCGACTCTTTTGCGGCACATTCTGTACGTTTTTACACTTTCATAATTATTTTTTATTTATACTAAATTTAGATGTGTTATATGAACCTTTATAGATTTTTTCTGTTCCATCTCTTGTAAAAAACCTATCCTTTATGGGATTCCAATCACCAACCTCGATACTTCCATCAAAGAAACACAATCTATCATGTATTTTATCTGTTCCAGTTTTTCCCAATGAACGATAAGTTGGTACAGGTTCTATGACCTGCCCGTCTGATTCATATATCAACTTAGGCATACTCTCATTCTTGCATGCATTCAATATTTCATCTTTACAATTCAAAGGACCAGCTATAATCAAACCACTATTATCTTTTATTGCCCTAATAAGAATTCCGCCAA
>Ga0310691_10001195_pt1 | contig 41394 bp, 32 predicted proteins | sample 176DNAGHGlowgp2_FD_203887 | JGI IMG/M metagenome (GOLD analysis project Ga0310691, IMG submission 203887) | Sheep rumen microbial communities from Palmerston North, Manawatu-Wanganui, New Zealand - 1766 DNA GHGlow gp2 (v2) (version 2) | ecosystem: Host-associated > Mammals > Digestive system >... | reverse complement strand
ACCAAGCCCGGTCACGGCACCAAGCCCGGCGCCCGCAAGCCCTATGCCAAGCACAGCCAGGCCGACGAGGGCATGAAAGCCATGCTTTCCCGCAAGCCCCAGGTGAACGGCCGCTACTCTGACGACGACACCGCCCCCACCGAGATTCAGGAGGTGGTGCGCCTGAACAAATTCATCGCCAATTCCGGCGTGTGCTCCCGCCGGGAGGCCGACACCCTCATCCAGAGCGGCGTAGTGACCGTAAACGGAGAGGTGGTGACGGAACTGGGCGTGAAGGTGAACGTGCTCAAGGACGATGTGCGCTTCAACGGCCAGCGTCTGAAGGGCGAAGAGAAGGTGTACATCGTGATGAACAAGCCCAAGGGCTATGTGACCACCGCCAGCGACCCCCACGCGGAAAAAACCGTGATGGACCTGCTGAGGGGCTGCCCCACCCGCGTGTTCCCGGTGGGCCGCCTGGACAAGAACACCACCGGCGTGCTCATGTTCACCAACGACGGAGAAATGGCCGAGCACCTCACCCACCCCTCTTACAACAAGAAGAAGATTTACCAGGTGGTGCTGGACTCTCCCCTCTCCGAGGAAGACCAGAAGAAGATTCTGGAAGGTATCGAGCTGAGCGACGGAATTGTCCAGGCCGATGAACTGGAATACATCGACGCCCACGACCACCGCCAGCTGGGCATCGAGATTCACTCCGGCAAGAACCGCGTCGTGCGCCGCATCTTCGAAAGCCTGGGCTATGAGGTAAGGGCCCTGGACCGCGTGTACTTTGCCGGCCTCACCAAGAAAGGTCTCAAGAAGAGCGACTGGCGCTACCTCACGGAAGGCGAAGTGAACATCCTTAAAATGGGAGCCTACGTATAATGGCACACAGAGCAGGTTTTGTCAATATCATCGGCAACCCCAACGTGGGGAAATCCACGCTGATGAACGCCCTGGTGGGGGAAAAGCTGTCCATCGTGACGGCCAAGGCCCAGACCACCCGGCACCGCATCATGGGCATCGTGAGCGGGGAGGATTACCAGATTGTCTATTCCGACACGCCCGGCATCCTGAAGCCCAATTATCGGCTCCAGGAGAACATGCTGGCCTTCGTGGACACCGCCATCGGGGATGCCGATATCATCCTTTACGTGACGGACACCGTGGAGAAGGGAGACAAGAACGAAGCCTATATCCAGAAGCTCCGCAGCGTGGACTGCCCCGTGGTGGTAGTGATTAACAAGATTGACATCTCCACCCAGGAAAAAGTGGTGGAGCTCATGGGCTGGTGGAAGGAGCAGCTCCCCAAGGCGGAGATTATCCCGGCATCGGCCCAGGAGAAATTCAATCTGGAGAGCATTCTGGAGGCCGTTTCCTCCCGTCTGCCGGAAGCCCCGGCCTGGTTTGACAAAGACCAGTTCACAGACAAGAACCTGCGCTTTTTCGCCTCCGAGATTATCCGGGAGAAGATTTTCCTCAATTGCGCCGAGGAAATCCCCTACAGCTGCCAGGTGGAGATTGAGGCCTTCCACGAAGGGGAAGAGCGTTACGAGATTTCCGCCGTCATCTATGTGATGCGGGACTCCCAGAAGGGAATCCTGATTGGCAAGGGCGGTTCCATGCTCAAGAAGATTGGCACGCAGGCTCGCATAGACATGGAAGACTTTTTCCAGAAGAAGGTGTTCCTGAGCACCTTCGTGAAGGTGGATCCGGACTGGCGGGAAAACCGCAAGGAACTCCGCCGCTTTGGTTATGAATTTTAAAATGTAAGGAACGATATGGCCGACGAATGGGACGACATTGAGAAGCAGAACCCTGCCGATGAGCCCGAAGAGGAACTGGGCGAAGACGCCGTTGCCTCCGGGAAGTTTGACAAGCTGCTCGGAAGCGACAGCAAGAAGTACAAGCTCTCCGGCATGTTCAAGGAATGGTATCTGGACTATGCCTCCTATACCATCCTGGACCGCGCCGTCCCCCATATCGTAGATGGCTTCAAGCCTGTCCAGCGGCGCGTGCTGCACACCATGTTCACCATGGACGACGGCCGATACACCAAGGTGGCCAACATTGTGGGCCAGGCCATGCAGTACCACCCGCATGGAGACGCCTCCATCCTGGGCGCCCTGGTGACGCTGGGCCAGAAGGGCCTGCTGATAGACTGCCAGGGTAACTGGGGCAACATCCTCACCGGAGACTCCAACGCCGCCCCCCGTTACATCGAGGCCCGCCTTTCCAAGTTTGCCAAGGAAGTGGTGTTCGACCCCAAGGTAACTCCCTGGATGACATCCTATGACGGCCGCAACCAGGAACCCACGGAACTGCCGGTGCGCTTTCCGCTGCTGCTGGCCCAGGGTACCGAAGGCATTGCCGCCGGTCTCAGTTCCAAGATTCTGCCCCACAACTTCAACGAGCTCATAGACGCCTCCGTGGCCATCCTGAAGGGAGAGCCCTACACCCTGCTTCCGGACTTCCCCACCGGCGGCATCGCAGACTGCTCCAAGTACAACCAGGGCAAGCGCGGCGGCATGGTAAAGGTACGCGCCCGCATCAACAAGGTGGACAAGAGCACCATCACCATCACGGAGATTCCCTTCGGCAAAACCTCCCAGGCCATCATAGACAGCATCATCAAGGCCAAGGAGAAAAAGAAAATCAACATCAAGAAGATAGACGACATGACCACCGACAAAGTGGAAATCATCATCCATCTTCCGGCCGATGTTTCCCCGGACAAGACCATCGACGCCCTCTACGCCTTTACCGAATGCGAGACCAAGATTGCGCCCAACGCCTGCGTAATCCGGGAGAACAAGCCCGTCTTCCTCACGGTGAACGAGATTCTGGAATACGACACCTTCCACACCCGCGACATCCTGCAGGCCGAACTGGAAGTAAAGCTGGGAGAGCTGGAGAACGACTGGCACTACAGCTCCCTGGAGCGCATCTTCTTCGAGAACCGCATCTACAAGGTGCTGGAGCAGAACCAGAAAAGCTGGGAAGAGCAGCTGGAAGACATCCTGAGCCAGATGAAGCAGTACCAGGACCTCCTGCATCGGCCCATCCTGATGGAAGACATCAACAAGCTGGTGGAGAAGCCCGTCCGGAAAATCTCCAAGTTCGACACCAAGGCCTTGGACGAGAAGATTTACGCCCTGGAAGACCAGATGAAAGAGGTGAAGGACCATCTGGAGCATATCACGGAGTACACTATCGACTGGTTCAAGAACCTCAAGAAAAAATACGGCAAAGATTGGCCCCGCCTCACGGAAATCTCCTCCCTGGAGAACATCACCGTCACCAAGGTGGTGTCCAATAATGCCAAACTCTACGCCAACCTCTCCGAGGGCTTCGTGGGAATCGGCCTCAAGCGCGACGACGGCGGCGAGTTCATGGGAGAATGCTCGGACCTGAGCGAGATTATCGTGATTGGCCGGGACGGAAAATACCGTGTCACCAAGGTGAGCGAAAAGGCTTTCTTCGGGAAGGACCTCCTGTATGCGGGCGTGTTCAACCGCGGAGACGAGCGCACCATCTACAACGTGATTTACCGCGACGGCAAGGGCCCCGCCCATTACGCCAAACGCTTCAATATCACCTCCATCACCAGGGACAAGGAATACGACATCACCACCGGGGCCCCCGACTCCAAGATTCTCTGGTTCACGGTGAACCACAACGGGGAGGCCGAGACCGTCCGCATCCAGCTCAGGCCCCGCAAGGGACTCAAGAAAACGCAGCTGGAATGGGACTTCGCCTCGCTCGCCATCAAGGGACGCAGCTCCCGCGGCAACCTGGTCACCAAGAACCCCATCGCCCGCATCCAGCTCAAATCCAAGGGTGTCACCACCCTGGAAGGCAAGGACATCTGGTACGACCCCGACATCCAGCGCCTCAACGAGGAGGGACGCGGACAGCATCTGGGCAAATTCACCGGGCAGGACAAGGTGCTGGCCATCTTTGCCGACGGCAGCTACTACACCACCTCCTACGACCTGGTGAACAAGTACCAGGGAGACGTGGTGCGGATAGAAAAGTTCGACCCTTCCCGCGTGTACACCGTCCTGTACTGGGACAACGCCGCCAAGGCCTACTACGTCAAGCGCTTCAGCTTCACCGAGAGCAACAACAGCCCGCTCCTGTTCATCTCCGACGCACGCGGCTCCAAGCTGGTGGACATATCGGCCGATAAACATCCCCAGATTGTCCTGACCTTCGGCGGAAAATTCGAGCACCGGGAGACCGAGACCATCGACGCGGAGGAATTCATCGCCAAGAAGGGCCTCGCCGCCAAAGGCAAGAAATGCTCCCCCTACGACCTCAAGAAGGTGGAATTCGGCGAGCCGCTGGTCAAACCCGAAGACGAGGAGCCCGTGGCCGAAGCCATCTCAGAGGAGCCCATCGACGTGGAGGAAGATTTCACGGCCGATGAACCCTTCGACGAAATTGAGCAGACCGGCCAGTCCTCCGAGCTCCTGAAGGGCGGCGACATCCCCGAAGACCCCGTGGACATGGGCAATTGGGAACCTACGCTGTTCTAATCTCATCTTTTTGGCTCCATTCCTGCCACTCGTTACGCGTTTTTGGGTTCCAGTGCGTAATGCCTGGCTCTCGCTAGCCACTCGTTACGCATTTTGAGGCCGAAATGCGTAGTGGGTGGCAAAGGGGGGGGGCGGTCCGGTTACACAAACAGACTAATCCGAAATCAAAGGCGGCCCGCTCCAATCATGTTGTCGGTTCCGTCTGGAACTCTAAACTCAAAAACAAGTTCAAGTTTTAACTGAATTCTCGTTTAAAACCCACAAAAAGGATGTAAAACAACAGTTTCTTTTTTACAATCCTTGGTTTTTGTCATAAGAGACCGTATGTTTGGGGGCGGCATGTCTAACTCCATGCCTTGATAATATGCCAAGAAAACGAGCAGAAAGAGACCGGATTCACTCCCTCAAAAAGGCTTATTACCACCTGAGCACGGACGGCTGGGGAGAGGGCTTCCTGTTTCACACCGAGTCTCAATATGCGTACGGAATGACAGTGACAGGGCTCCTCACGCTCTTGTTTGACGTGACCATCTATGACTTTGCACTTATGCCTAACCATGTCCACCTTCTGCTTAGCGGTACCGGGACGGACTGTTTGGCTGCATTCGACTACCTTTGTCAAAAAATATCGGCCAGGCTCAGGAAAGACGGGTATCCATCCCTGCCGGATAACTATTGGTTCAAACTGGTGGCGGTGGAAGACCCCGAACAGATGAAAAACAGTTTCATCTACATAGACCGAAACGCCTATGAGTTGCAGCAGTACATTCCTTCCGGTTATCCCTGGGGGGCAGGTTACCTCCATTTTTCGGCCATGAGCAGTATGATATCCGGCACGCCTGCATCGACCTTTTCCAAACGCAAACTGGAAAAATTGACAGGCTCCCGAACAGCCATTCCACCCCATTGGCAGTTCCATCCCCAATATGGCCTTCTTCCGTCTTTTTATGTGAATAACAGACTTTTTCTCAGATTGTTCCAAGGGCCAAAAGACTATGAATCCAGACTGGTCAAGGCTTATGAAGCCTTTGTAAAAGTGGGCCGATCCCTCGGTGAAACGCCAGCCTTTTCCAAAAATGAAGTAAAGGATATCGTTAATCACCTTTTATTAAGCCATTTCCCCGGTCGACACCTCCGTCAGTTGACCAACGAGGAAAGCGGACGTCTTGCCATCATCTTGTCAAAGGAATATGATCTTTCGGCCGATACAATAGCCTCTGCCCTGGGCCTGCCCGAATACATTGTGCAACAACTGCTACGGGCCAAAGACTTTGGAAAACGGCGTTAGTCTCCACTCCGGTCACTTTCGGCCATCAGGACCTTCGTGCCTGCCACTCGTTACGCATTTTTGGACTCCAGTGCGTAATGCCTGGCTCTCGCTAGCCACTCGTTGCGCATTTTGAGGCCGATATGCGGAGTGGGTGGAAGGATTCGCGGCTATGTTCCTGCGCCCGGCATCAAAGGCAGTCAATAATGATTTCGTCCACCAGCTCCTCGGGGCTGGCGGCGTCGGTGTCCAACGTGATATGGGCGGCCTTTTCGTAGAGGGGTTCACGCTCGGAAAGGCGCTCTGCCAGTCTGTCATCGGCCAGGGGACGGCCCTGCTTTTCGCCCTCCAGCCGCCCCTGTATGGTTTCAAGGGAGGCCTTCAAATAGATGCAGAGGGTGTTTTCCTGCAAAAGGCCCACGGCGCCCGGAACCGTGACCGTGCCGCCGCCCAGGGCCAGCACGGCGGTGTTCTCTGCATACTTTGCCACCGTCTGCTCCAGCACCTGTTTCTCCAAACGGCGGAAACCGCGTTCCCCATCGGCCTCGAAGATGGCGGGAATAGGGCGGCCGGCCTTTTTGACAATGGCTTCGTCCAAATCGATGAAAGGGCAGCCCAGGGCATCGGCGAGCAGGCGGCCTACGGTACTTTTCCCGCAGCCCATGAATCCGGTCAGTGCTACAAGCATAGGCGTTTACGTTAATCCTGCACAAAAATAGTAAAAAGAGAGGGACGGGCCAAATTTGGAATTCCCTTTGGAATTATGTAAATTTGTATGATTATGGGCATAACGGAAAGACAATGGACTCTCATTCCGGCTGCTGATCCTCAGAAGGCTTCGCAGCTGGCGGCGGAACTGGGCATAGACCGGGTCCTGGCCGATTTGTTGGTCCAGCGCGGCGTCGAAACCTTCGAACAGGCCCGCGGCTTTTTCCGCCCCCGCCTGGAAGACCTCCACGACCCCTTCCTCATGAAAGACATGGACAAGGCCGTGGAAAGGGTTCACCAGGCCATTACGGGGAAGGAGAAAATCCTGGTCTACGGAGACTACGACGTGGACGGCACCACCGCCGTGGCGCAGGTATACTCTTTCCTGAAGCAGTTCACGCCCAAAGTGGATTTCTACATCCCGGACCGCTACGACGAGGGATACGGCCTTTCGTATAAGGCGCTGGACTGGGCCTCGGACAACGGGATAGGCCTGGTGATTACCCTGGACTGCGGCATCAAGGCCATCGAGAAAGTGGAATATGCCCGCGGAAAAGGCATGGATGTCATCATCTGTGACCACCATCTGCCGGAAAACGAACTGCCCGCGGCCGTGGCCATCCTGGACCCCAAGCGGGAAGACTGCCACTACCCCTTCGACGACCTCTGCGGCTGCGGCGTAGGCTTCAAACTGGCCCAGGGCTATGTACAGAAGTACGGACTGGACTTCTCCCTGCTGGAACCCCTGCTGGACCTGCAAGTGGTGTCCATCGCCTCGGACCTAGTGTCCATGACGGGAGAGAACCGCATCCTGGCCCACTTCGGCCTAAAGCGGCTCAATGAAAACCCGCGCAAGGGCCTGCTGGCCATGATTAACCTAGCCAAGCTGGAGCCGGGACATATCGGCATAGACGACATCGTGTTCAAGATTGGACCGCGCATCAATGCGGCGGGGCGTATGGAAAGCGGCCGATTGGCGGTGGAGCTTCTCACGGCTACGGACGACCGGTCGGCCATCCGCATTGGAGAACAAATCAACGACAACAACAACGAGCGCAAGTCCATAGACCGGGAGATTACCCAGGAGGCCCTGGAGATGGTGCAGAGCGGCAACGCCCTGGCCCACGAGAACGTGACTATCGTGTACAATCCCACCTGGAACAAGGGCGTGGTGGGCATTGTAGCCTCCCGTCTGGTGGAAGCCTTCTACAAGCCCACGGTGGTGCTCACCAAGAGCAACGGCTTCATCACCGGCAGCGCCCGCAGCGTGCAGGGCTTCGACCTCTACGCCTCCATCGAAAGCTGTGCAGACCTGCTGGAGAACTTCGGCGGCCATGTCTATGCCGCCGGCCTTACCATGAAGGAAGAGAACCTGGAAGAATTCTGCCGCCGGATGGACAGCTTCGTGTCGGGCAACATCACCCGCAAGGAACTCACCCCCGTGGTGGAGATTGACGCCCGCCTGGACTTCTCCCAGATTACGCCCAAGTTCATCCGCCTCCTCAAGCAGTTCCAGCCCTTCGGCCCCGGTAACAACAACCCCGTCTTCCTGACGGAGGATGTCTACGATGCCGGCAACGGCCGAAAAGTGGGCGCCGGCGGCCTGCACCTCAAGCTGGACGTGATGCAGGAAAGCCAGCCCTATCGGCAACTGGCGGCCATCGGCTTCAATATGGCCGATTATTACGACCACATCAAGGCCGGCAACCCCATTGACATCTGCTATTCCATCGTAGAGAATTTCTACCGCGGTTCCTCCACCGTCCAACTCCGCCTCAAGGACATCCGGGAACGGGACGAACTCATTTAACCCTCACAGGCACTCACCATCTGCCATCCACTACGCATTTCGGCCTCAAAATGCGTAACGAGTGGCTAGCGAGAGCCAGGCATTACGCAATTCGGTCCCCAAACGCGTAATTAGTGGCAGGAAAGGGACGAAAGCTAACCCATCAGGTACTTGCCCACGCGGGGAATGCGCTGGACAAGGACGGCCACAAGCCCCACCACCACAAAACTGCACAGGGCCGTTCCCAGAATCTGGACGGGGGTGGTCCAGACGCCCAGGACGCCATCGGAACCCAGGCCCAGCCAGGAGCGGAACCAGCCGGAAACATAGGCCAGCACCAGCATGTGGACAAGGTACATCCCGTAACCGGCCTTGGACAGGGGCAGGATGAGACGGCGGTAGAAAAGCGATTCTTTGCTGCGCTTGGAATAAAACATCCAGCGAAACATCAGGATCAGGCCCAAGGCGGTGCACAGCACAAAGAGACTGCAGAAGGCAATGGGGACCTCCCAGGCCACGGCAACGGCCAGGTCTCCCGCCAGCGGGAAGGACTCTCCTGTCTCGGAAAAGCGGCGCAGCAGGCCAAAAACTATCATGGTAAAGCCCAGCAGGAACAATATCAGGCCCTGCGTGGCCTTCTGCCTGGTATTGGGAATGAAGCGCCGGATATACAGGCCCAAAAGCATATACCCCACAAAACCGCTCATATAATAAAAAGTGCCGAAAGGATTCCACGAGGCTTCTCCCCACAGCGGAAACAGGGCCTGGGCGGGAAGGCCGTCGGCCGCCTGGATAAGCGGAGGAACACCTCCTCTCCACTCCCGGACAAAGGGAATCAGAAGGGTGAACAGCCATATACCCAAATAGATGGAAAGTTCCTTTTGGGAAACCTTTTCGGCCCACGGAGAAAGCATCGGCATGATGAGATAGATGCCCAGAAGCATATACACAAACCACAGGTGACCGGCTGCATAATTGAAGTTGAACAGCAAGCCCTTCAGGTTCTGCACCGGTTCTCCCCACACCAGGGCATAGACCAGCGTCCACACCAGCATGGGAATAAGAATGCGGACGGCCCTGCGCCGGAAAAACTCCCCGGTGGAGTAATGCAGCGGGAACTGCAAATAGGCCGATGCCATCAGGAAAACCGGCACGCAGCAGCGGCACAAACCCTCGAACAAGGCCACCCAAAAGGCATCCGTGGCCGACAGGATGAGTCCGCCGTCCCCGCCCAGATAAAAGGGTTCCGTACTGTGGATGATCATGACCATGAAGCAGGCGGTCACCCGCAGGAAGTCCAGCCAGATTTCTCGTTTTGCACTCATATCTACAACAAATAACTTACTTCTTTGAAACGGTACAGGCGGGTCCCGCCACCGAGGTCCCGGATGCGCAGGCGGCCGTCGTCCTCCACCCCTTCGATGACGCCCTCGTACTCCTCGTCCGTGAGGAGGTCATGATAACGGGCCGATACCCCGCTCCGGAACAGGCGGGAGGCATATCGGCCCATCAGCTCCCCGGCGGAAAGTTGCGGCAAGAGGCCCTCAAAAACGGCCAGAAACTCCTCCAAGGATGCCTCCAGCGCATATTCCCGCCCCGTACACAGCGTCAGCGAAGTGGCCAGGGCCAGCTGGGGAAATTCTTTCTGATTGACGTTGAGGCCGATGCCAATCACCGACGCCGCCACCCGGCCATCCGGCCCCAGGGTGTTCTCAATGAGCATGCCGGAGATTTTCTTTCCGGACACGTAGATGTCGTTGGGCCACTTGATGTGGGCTTTCACGCCTTTGGCATCCAGAAAATCCACCAGCGCCACGGAGGCAAGGTAATTGAGGCGGATGCCCTCAGAGGCCTTCAGCGGCAGGTTTTTGAGAACGATGGAGAACGTGAGGTTCTTGCCCGGCTCCGTGAACCAGCTGTTGCCCCTCTGGCCGCGGCCGGCCGTCTGGTCATACGCCGCCAAAACGCTTCCGGAAGGCAGCTGCGCCAGCCGCCGAAGGGCCTCGGAATTGGTGGAGTCTATGCTTGAGAGCCAATGAATTATCATACAAAACCGTCTATGGCGATGCCTTCCTGCGGGAAGTCCCCTTCTGGATTGTTGAAGGGCTGCAGGAAGGGATTGGACATGCCTTCCTTGGCAATGGTGGTGGGCTGGCCGTGGCCGGGAATCACATCCGTGTCTCCGGGCAGCACCAGCAGTTTCTGCAGGATGGAATGCATGAGTACGTCGTAGTCTCCCCCGCCCAGGTCCGTCCGGCCGATACTGCCGGCAAAAAGCGTGTCTCCGCTTAGCAGGAGGCTGTTTTCGGCCGAATAGTAGCACACGCCGCCGGGGGTATGCCCGGGGGTGTGAATCACCGTCCAGGGAGTGCCGGCCGTGGTGATGACGTCGCCGTCGGCCAAATCCGCCGTGGCAAAGTGGTGCTGGAACACCTTGAAGCTTTTGGGCAGGCCGGAGAAGACGGAGCCGCAATCGGCCAGAATCTCCTTGTCGGCCGGGTGCATATAGACGGGGATGTCGTAGCGGGCCAGCAGTTTTTCCACGCCCCATACATGGTCAAAATGGCCGTGGGTGAGCAGGATGGCGTCGGGCCTCAGGCCCTCTCGGTCCATATAATCTGTAAGGTCCTTCACCCCTTCGTCGGAGGACATACCGGGGTCTACCAGGGTGCAGGCGCCCTGTCCGTCGGCCCAGACCACCACGCAATTGGTGCCGAGGGGATTGAACGTAAAGATGCGGGAATGTATCATAGCTTTGCAAATTTACGAACTTTTTGCCAACTTTGTAAAATATGCATATAGGAATCGCCGGAAATATCGGCAGTGGAAAAACCACGCTTACCACGCTTTTGGCCCGCCACTACGGCTGGACCCCGAAATTCGAGTCCGTAACCTACAATCCCTATCTGGAAGACTATTATGCCGATATCAAGCGCTGGTCCTTCGCCCTGGAAATGTACTTCCTGCAGCAGCGCCTGCACGACGTGCTGGAGATTTCCAAATCCAAGGACGTGATTATCCAGGACCGGACGCTTTTTGAGGGGGTTCACATCTTCGTGGCCAACAACTATGCCCAGGGAAACCTGTCAGAACGTGACTACAACACCTACATGGACACCTTCAACGTGATGATGGAAGTGGTGAAGGAGCCGGACCTCCTGATCTATCTCAAAAGCAGCATCCCCCATCTGGTGTCCCAAATCCAGAAACGCGGCCGGGAGTACGAACAGAGCATCTCCATAGACTATCTGAGCGGCCTGAACCGGCGCTACGAAGACTGGATTGCCTCCTACAAGGGACGGCTCATCACCATAGACGCCGACACGCTGGACTTCCTGAACCGGGAAGAAGACTTTGCCGTCATCACCGACCGCATTGACGCCGAACTATTCGGTTTGTTCCAATAAATGATTATCTTTGCAAGTTAATTATATTGTTATGCATATCGCAATCGCCGGAAACATCGGAAGTGGCAAGACCACCCTCACCAAGATGCTGGCCGCCCACTACGGCTGGACGCCCAAATTCGAGTCCGTAGATTTCAACCCCTACCTGGCCGATTTCTACGAAGACATGGAGCGCTGGTCCTTCAACCTCCAGATTTATTTCCTGAACAAGCGCTTCCAGGACGTGGTGGAAATCTCCAAGCACAAGGAGGTGATTATCCAGGACCGCACCATCTATGAGGATGCCCGCATCTTCGCCCCCAACCTGCACGCCATGGGCCTGATGTCCACCCGGGACTTCGAGAACTACAGTGACCTGTTCGACCTCATGATGTCCCTGGTGAACCCGCCGGACCTGCTCATCTACCTCCGCTCCAGCATCCCCAATCTGATTGCCCAGATTCAGAAGCGCGGGCGCGAGTATGAGCGTTCCATCCGCATAGACTACATCACCGGCCTGAACCAGCGCTACGAAGACTGGATTAAAGACTACAAGTCCCGTCTTCTGATTATTGACGTAGACAATATCAAATTTGAGAACAAGCCCGAAGACTTCCAGACTATCACGGACAAGATAGACGCGGAACTCTATGGCCTATTCCCGACAGAATAACTTAATTATGGCAGAAAGAACAACCATCATCGACTTCGTAGAGAAGTACTCCCACCAGTTCGAAAACAACGTTTACCTCCGTGAGAAGGTGGACGGAAACTGGAAAGAAATCACCCAGGGCCAGACCCGCGAAGAAGCCTACCGGATTGGCGCCGGCCTCATGTCCCTGGGCGTCAAGAAGGGAGACAAGATTGCCCTCCTGTCCGAGAGCCGCGCCATGTGGATTCTCGCCGAACTGGGTGCCATGTACGCCGGCGCCACCGACGTTCCCCTTTCCGTGAACCTGGGAGAAGGAAAAGACCTCATCTTCCGCATCAACCACTCCGAGTCCAAGTGGATTCTGGTCTCCGGCAACCACCTGCCCAAAATCCGGACCATCCTGCCGGAATGCCCCGCGGTGGAGAAGGTCATCGTCTTTGACGACACCGCCTTCGACTACGACAGCCTGGAGCCCAAGGAAATCCGCATGAGCGAAGTCCAGAAGATGGGTGACGAGTTCCTGAATGCCCACAGGGACGAGTTTGTGGCCCGCTACAAATCCATCGGCCCGGACGACTATGCCAATATCTCCTACACCTCCGGCACCACGGCCGACCCCAAGGGTATTCTCCTGACACACCGCAACTATACCGCCAACGTGGCCCAGGGCAATTCCGTCATCACCATCAACGAAGGCGAGGTCATGCTCATCATCCTTCCGCTGGACCACTGCTTCGCCCATGTGGCCGGCATGTACACCATGATGTTCTACGGCGGCTCCATCGCCTTCGTGCCCATCGGCAAGAACGCCCTGGCCACCCTGCGCAACGTGCCCGTGGCCATCTCCGAGGTGCGCCCGCACGTGATGCTGTCCGTCCCTGCGCTGGCCCGCAACTTCAAGAAGAACATCGAAGGCGCCATCAAGAAGAAGGGCGGCATTACGGAGAAACTTTTCTACTTCGCCCTGGGCAACGCCATCAAATACAACAAGGAATACTACAACGCCGGCAGCGGCGGAACGTTCTGGAGAAAGCCCTTGGTGTCCCTGTTTGACAAGCTGGTCTTCTCCAAGGTGCGGGAAAGTTTCGGCGGCCGCATGCGCTTTTTCGTAGGCGGCGGCGCCCTGCTGGACATCGAGCTGCAGCGCTTCTTCTGCGCCGTGGGCATGCCCATGTTCCAGGGCTACGGCCTTACGGAAGCCACCCCCATCATCTGCGCCAACTCTGAGGGCCACGCCCGCTTCGGCTCATCCGGCCGAATTGTGAAGCCCATGGACTGCGTGATTCTGGATGCCGAGGGCAACGAGGTGCCCCACGGAACCCGCGGAGAGATTGTCATTCGCGGAGAGAACGTGATGGCCGGCTATTGGAAGAACCCCAAGGCCACGGCCGACACCGTGATAGACGGCTGGCTCCACACCGGAGACATGGGTTACATCTGCCCTGAAGACCCGGAATTCCTCTATGTGGTGGGCCGGTTCAAGAGCCTCCTCATCTCCTCCGACGGAGAAAAATACAGCCCGGAAGGCTTCGAAGACAACCTCACGGAAACCTCCAAGTGGGTGAATGCCTGCGTGCTGCACAACAACCAGAAACCCTACTGCGTAGCCCTCATGGTTCCGGACAAGGCCGCCCTGGCCGAGGCCGCCACCCGGCACGGACTGGACCCGGCCACCAAGGAAGGCAAGCTCTACATGCTGGACCTCATCCAGGCCGATGTGGATTCCTACAAGAAGGGCGGCAAGCGGGAAGGCATGTTCCCGGAGCGCTGGCTGCCCAGCGCCGTGGGTATCTGTGACGAGGAATTCACCATCGCCAACAAGATGATGAACTCCACCATGAAGATTGTGCGCGGCAAGGTGGAAGAACATTATGCCGACCTGCTGGACTACCTCTACACCACGGAAGGCAAGGAAATCCACAACGCCCGCAACCTTGCCGCCATTCAGTAAATGACTGTAAGGAAGGCCGTTACGGCGGACATTCCCGCCATTATGACCGTTTTGGAAGCTGCCCGGGGCATCATGCGTGCCTCGGGCAACCCTTTTCAGTGGCCGGAAGGCTACCCCACCCGGGAAATGATAGAGGCCGACCTGGAAGCCGGCGTGGGCCGGGTCTTCGAGGCCGACGGCTCCGTGGTGGGCTACTTTGCCTGCATCCCCGGCCCGGACCCCACCTATTCCTATATCGAAGACGGCGCCTGGACAGATGACTCCACGCCCTACTATGTGATACACCGGATTGCCAGCCTGCCGTCGGCCCACGGCATTTTCAAGGGCATCATCGACTATACATCGGCCCTTAGCGGCAACATCCGCATAGACACCCACAAGGACAACAAAATCATGCAGGGGCTGCTGGCACGCCACGGCTTCTCCTACTGCGGCATCATCTACCTCAAGAATGGCTCTCCCCGCCTGGCCTACCAGCGGGTGCTTTAGCGTTCGCCAGGGATAATTCCCGGAATTCTTCGTATCTTTGCATTCTATGGCAGAAAAGGAATTCATCCAGGTTAGAGGAGCGCGGGCCAACAACCTGCAAAACATCAATGTAGATATCCCCAGAGGGGAATTCGTGGTGGTGACAGGCCTGAGCGGCAGCGGCAAGAGCTCGCTGGCGTTCGACACCATCTATGCCGAGGGGCAGCGCCGCTACATGGACACGCTCTCTACCTATGCCAAACACTTCATGGGCATTTTGGAGAAGCCCGAAGTGGAAGAAATCCGCGGGCTCAGCCCCATCATTGCCATAGAGCAGAAGACCACCGGCAATAACCCCCGCTCCACGGTGGGAACCATTACGGAAATCTATGACTTTCTGCGCCTGCTGTATGCCAAAGGTTCCCGCGCCTTCTCTCCGGAGAGCGGCAAGGAAATGGTCCGCTACACCGACGGTCAGATTGTGGACTTGGTAATGAACCGTTACGCCGGCCGCAAGTGCTACCTGCTCTCTCCCCTTATCCGGGGCCGCAAGGGCCACTACCGCGAGCTGTTTGACCAGCTGCGCAAACGTGGCTACACGGAGGTGCGCATAGACGGAGAGCTGCAGGAATTGCAGGGTGTAGATGCCCTAGACCGCTATAAACCCCACTTTATCGAGGTGGTGGTAGACCGCTTGAAGCCTCAGGCCGGAGACGACCGCCGCGTACGGGAATCCGTGGCCCGTGCCCTCAATGTAGGGAAGGGCTCCTTAGCCGTCCTGGACCAGGAGAGCGGTGCCCTGGCCCACTTCTCCAAACATTTGGTAGACCCGGAGAGCGGCGTTTCCCTCCAGGAACCCCAGCCGCACAGCTTTTCCTTCAACTCCCCGCAGGGTTACTGCCCCCATTGCAAGGGCTTGGGAACCATTGTGGACGTGAACATAGACACCATTATCCCGGACCGCAGCAAGTCTGTGGCCGACGGTGCCATCGTCCCGCTGGGCCGGGTGCGGGAGAACCGCAAGTTCGACATCATCCGCGCTATTGCCCGCAAATACAACTTCAGCCTCTACGACCCCATCGACGCCCTCCCGGACGAGGCCGTGAGCCTGCTGGTGTACGGCTCCGAAGACCTTTTCCGTGTGGGAGAAGGCAATCTTTCGGAGATGGAGAGTTGGGGCGGCGTCATAGACAATATAGAAGACACCGTCACCTGCCCGGTGTGCAAGGGAACGCGCCTGAACCAGGAGGCCCTGTGCTTCCGCGTGGACGGGAAAACCATTCCGGAAGTGGCCGCCATGGAAATGACGGAACTGCGTCAGTGGCTGGACAAAATTCCCGCGGGCTTTAACCAGCGGGAGAAAAACGTCTCCCGCGACATCCTCAAAGAGCTGCGGGAACGGGTTCAGTTCATGCTGGACGTGGGGCTGGATTACCTGTCGCTGGACCGCCCTACGGGCTCCCTTTCCGGCGGAGAGAGCCAGCGCATCCGCCTGGCCACCCAGATTGGCTCCAAGCTGGTGAACGTGCTCTATATCCTGGACGAGCCCTCCATCGGCCTGCATCAGCGGGACAACCGCAAACTCATCGCCTCCCTCAAGGCCCTGCGCGACGAAGGCAATTCCGTGATGGTGGTGGAACACGACGCGGAAACCATGCTCAGCGCCGACTGGCTGGTGGACGTGGGCCCCGGCGCCGGAGAAAACGGAGGCCGGATTTGTGCCAACGGCCCGCTGAAAGACCTGCTTAAAGGCAAGACCTCTTCCATCACCTTGGATTACCTCAAGGGGAAAAAGACCATTCCCGTACCCGGGCTGCGGAGGAAAGGAAACGGCCGATATCTTATTCTGAAGGGTGCTACGGGCAACAACCTCAAAAGCGTGGACGTGCGCTTCCCGCTGGGCTGCCTCATCGGGGTGGCCGGCTTGTCCGGCAGCGGTAAGAGCTCGCTGGTGAACGAGACGCTCATGCCCATCCTCAAGCAGAAATTCTACCGCTCCAAGGAAAAACCGCTGCCCTACGCCGCCATCGAAGGCGTTGAGAACATAGACAAGCTCATCGAGATTGACCAGAGTCCCATCGGCCGGACGCCCCGCTCCAATCCGGCCACCTTCACCTCCGTGTTCGGGGACATCCGCGCCCTTTTCGAGGACACGCAGGACGCGAAGGTGCGCGGTTACAAGGCCGGCGTCTTCTCTTTCAACGTGCCCGGAGGCCGATGCGAGGAGTGCAAGGGCGCGGGCATCAAGGTTATCGAAATGAACTTCCTGCCTTCTGTTCATGTGCCCTGCGAGGTATGCGGCGGAACCCGTTACAAGGAGGATATCCTGGCCGTGAAGTACAAGGGAAAGAGCATCAACGACGTGCTGGAAATGTCCATTACGGAGGCCTACGAGTTTTTCAAGCCCATTCCCAAGATTGCGGCCAAGCTCAAGGCCCTGGCCGATGTGGGCCTGGGCTATATCCGCCTGGGCCAGAGCGCCGTCACCCTCTCCGGCGGCGAGAGCCAGCGCATGAAACTGGCGGCCGAACTCTCCCGTCCATCCACCGGCAAGACCCTCTACATCCTGGACGAACCCACCACAGGCCTGCACTTCGAAGACATCAAAGTGCTCATGGGCGTTCTGCAGAGGTTGGTGGATGCCGGCAACACCGTCATCATTATCGAGCACAACCTGGACGTACTCAAAAGCGTGGATTACCTCTTTGACATGGGTCCGGAAGGCGGTCGCAAGGGTGGCCGCATCGTGGCCGAAGGCACCCCGGAAGACTTGGCACTGGACTCGGAGTCCGTTACCGGCCCCTTCCTGAAAGAGGTGTTATAACTTGGCCGATGCCCCAGCAGAGGGCGGCCACAACCATGCCGTTGATGGAGGCGAAGCCCCAGTTCACCAGATTGGCCACCAGGGCGCCGGCTATCACACCCACGACGGCGCTCCAGTCCACCACCTTCTCTTCCACCTTCTTGCCCCGGTTCAGGAAATAGTGCAGGATGAGGATGATGCCCACGGGAGGCAGGGTGGCATTGAGCACATTGAGCCAGTCGCAGAAATTCCAGTAGAGCCAAATGGAAGCCACCGTGCCGATGGCGCCGGACACAAACACCATGGTCTTCTTGGGGAAGCCGAAGATGTTGGAAAGGCCCAGGCCGGCCGTGTAGAGGGCGTTGTCATTGGTGGTCCAGATGTTCAGGCCAAGGACCAGGACGGCCAGATAGAAGAGGTTCAGGTTGAGCATTACCTCGAAGATGTCGTTTCCGCCGGCATAGATGCTGGAAACGGCGCCGAACAGGAACATAAGGCTGTTACCCAGGAAGAACGCCACCACCGTGATGATGAGGCCCATCTTCCCATTCTTGGCAAAACGCGTGAAATTGGGTGTTGCCGTACCGCCGGAAACGAAACTGCCCACCACCAGACCGGCGCCGGCAATGATTCCCATGTCCTTGGTGCCCTTGGCAAACTGTTCCACCATGCCGGTATCTCCGTTACGGATGGCCAGAATCATGGCAATCGTACCCAGGATAGCCACGGCGGGGACGGCTACGTAGCTTATAATGGTAAGGCTCCTGATTCCGTAGTAGGCCGTGGAAGTCATCAGCACACCGGCAATGGCTACCAGCAAGTAGCTCTCCAGAGGCATATTGTCCGGAGCCACTTCCAGACCCATTATTTCCTTGGCAACGGGGATGGCGAACATGGCCAGACCTACGCCGAACCATCCCGTCTGCGTGAAACTGATCATCGCGCTGGGAAGCCAGCTGCCCTTGGTGCCGAAACTGCGACGGGCCAGCATATCCAGGGTGAGACCGCTTTCGGCTCCAATCCAACCCAGGGCTCCGGTATAGGCCGCCAGGATGAGACCACCCAGCAGCATAGCCAACAGGAAGCCATACCAATCCAGGCCACTGGCCAATTGCTGGCCCACCCACATGCTGGCGCTGAAGAAGGTGAAGCCCAGCATCACCATAAACATGCTCAGGTTGCTTTTGCGGCCAACCTTGTCTACGGCAGAAGTGGTATAATCCGCATCGATGATCTTGTTGTTATTCATATTGCTGTAAGTTTGTTTTAATAGCTTGGATGCGCTGCGTGGCGATGCTCTCCAGGGGTAGGGCGGAGGCATTCTTCAGGAATTCCGTCTCATCGGCCCAAAGGGCGGAGAGGCTGTCATCCTTTAATTCGTCGTACCGGTTCACGGCCAGCCACTGCTCAAAAGAGAGGGGTTCCTCATAGCCCAGCTTTTCTCCTGCCAGTTTGGCGGAATCTATCTTGTCGGCCCGGCTGCGGATACCTTCCCAATACTCCAGGACTTCCCGGAAATGGACCGGAATCTCATAGCGACGGGCGCCGCCGTCGTAAATGATGCACTTTTCCAGGATAGAATAGGGATGATTCAGGACATAACGCCGGAACTCCGGAGCCACGACGCCCCCCTTCCAGCCAAAGTCTATGTCCGGGACATTGATGCCCGTAGCGCCGGCCGATTCGTAGACCGTGAAAATGCCTTCGTAAAAGAAGCAATCAAAGCCCTCGAACTCCGGGAATATCTGGCGGATTTCCTTCGCCTTTTTCTCCATCAGCTCGATGGCGCGGGTGCCGCCGATGGTGAAGAAAATAATCTTGCGGATACTGCCTCCGCCACGGCGGAAACGGTCTACCAGCTGGTCCAGGCAAAGGCGCAATGTATCTCCGGTGGCAATGATATCTCCTATGATAAGGGTGCGGTCCCTGGTAATGCGCAGCTTTTCGTACTTGATTTCCAGACCGGTGATGATTTGGTTTTCGATAATGCGCTCGCAGGAAACGAAATGGATGTTGCCTACGCGGATGCCGCTTCTGAAACAGGCCTCTTCTACTGGATAGTTCAGTCCTCCGCGAAGGATGGTAAGGATATCCACCTCCCTGCCTCCGGAGGGGAACAGATGCTGGAGAGCGGCCTCTGTAGGAGGAAGCATACACTGGTAGGTATCAAAACCCACCACCTCTGGAAACGCCATCAGGCGGCAGGTTCCCTCCTTACTGAGAATGAAATAACGGTTGACAAACTGCTCTGACAGCAGTTCATACATCTTTGTATCTTGCCGCAGCCCTACAGAACGAAGGGTCGTCTTATGCAAACAAATGGACATAAAAAATCCCGATTAGAACCTAACCGGGATACAAAAATAATAGAAAACGAGTGAAATAGCAAATTTCTCGACACAAATTAGGGCCGAAAGGGGGAACAAGCCTCACCGTCACGGGCACCAGGCGGGCCGATTGGGACAGCTTCTGCGGATTGGTGCCGGGGACGCCCTGGGGAACGGGCATGCCTAAGCCGGCAAAAAGCTCCTCCCAATAGGCTGGAAGGCTGCCGTCCGGGGCCAGCCAGTTCATGGGCTCACTGGGGAAAACAGGCGCCCCGGATGCGTCCAGAAAGCATTTTTGCACCAGTTCGGAGCAGTAAAGGTCTTCGTTGTCCGGCAAAAAACGGTAGTCGTAGCTTCGGCCGCAATAGGAGCGGGCCCGCGAAACCGCAGCCGAAACATCCACGCCTTTAATGCGCCGCACCGCAAAAACAGACTGAGGAAAATCTTCCAAAAACACCTCCAAGGGCCGACGGGACACGCCCCGCTTACCGGTAGCGTCAATGACCCAGATGCTGTCTCCTTGCACCTCTACCACGGCCACATGGGTGAAATTCAGACTATCCGAACCGCCTGTGGCCGCCATAATAGCCGTATCCATGCCATCGGCCTCCAAAAGCGGCGCCACAAAAATCAAATCTCCACTGCGCAGCCGCTCTCCCCTGCCACAGGCAAAGGAAAGAATCAGAAGCACAAGGTACAGGAGCCTTTTATTCATGTAAAGCTCACACCCCACTCCGCACGGAGACGGTCCATCAGGTGCATCAGGTACAAGGACTCGCTGTGGGGCATCTGGGGCGGCTCCAACAAACCGGTGCGGATGGCGTCCCGGCAAGCGCGGAACTGGTACTCGAAGCCGGTAATCTCCGGAGGCATCTGAACCACACGCTCCACCACATGCCGCTTCCGGCAAACGCTGATGCGGGTGGGATGAATGAGGTCGTCAAAAAGCAAGTAGCCGGTGGTGCCGGCAATCACGGCCTCGTTTCCGCCCTGACACCAGGCCGATGCCTGCAGGGAAGCCAGGGTGCCGTCGGCCAGCACCAGCGTAATGTCTTCCGTGGCGTCTACGCCCGTATCGGCCTTGATGCAGGTGGTGTTGAGACGCTCGATGGGGCTGTCGAAGAACATCCGCACGAAATTGAGGAGGTAGATGCCCAAATCCAGCAGCGCTCCCCCGCCCAGCTCCGGCCGGAGGACACGCTCTTTGTCGGAAACATTGTAGGCTATGCTGGCCGTCACCATCTTGGGCCGGCCGATGACGCCGGACGCCAGCAGCTCCCGCCCCAGCTTATGAACGGGCATGTAGCGCGGCCACAGGGCCTCCGCCACAAAAACACCCTTCTCCCGGGCCAGGGCCAGGATGGTGGCCGCTTCGGTGGCATTGAGCATGAAGGACTTTTCCACCAGGCAGGGCTTCCCGGCAAGGATGGCATCCCGGGTCACTTCAAAATGACAGGAATGGGGAACGGCCACATAGACCAGCTCCACATCCGGATCGGCCAGAAGGTCCGCGTAAGAGCCATAGGCCCGCGGAACGGAAAAACGCGCGGCAAAGGACTGCGCCTTTTCCAAAGAACGGGAGCCAATGGCCAGACACTGCATGTCTTCCATGGCTCCGAGGGTGATGGCGGCTTTCTGAGCAATATGGCCCGCCCCGATAATTCCTACATTCATAAAGACAAAGGTACAAAGATTTCCGGGGAACGCCGCAGCAATTAGAGCGTCTGCCCGCCGATAAACTCCCGCATGATGGAAGTGGGAGGGATGGCGGCAATCTCGGAGGGCTGCAGGGCTACAATATAGGAGAGGAACTTCAGCAGGCGCACGGCCTCGGCATAGGCCTCGGAGGTGGGCATGATACGCCGCAGCAGCGGCTCTGCATAGTAGCGAAGCATGGGCAGCTCGTACAGGAGGGCCGTGTTGAACTGGGCATCGGCATTTTCCTGGAAGGGGAAGATGTGGAGGTTCTCCCCTCTTCGCACGGAAGCCCAGCGGAGGATGGTCTCTTCCGGCGAGATGCCCCGCACACGGTTGTCCCGCACCATGCGGCGCAGCAGGCGGTTGTCGGCCGTGGAGATGCAGTTGTTCTCGTCCAGTTTAAGGGAGGTCAGGGCCGATGCAAACACCCTGTAAATCCGGCTCTGGTCCACCGAGGGAACCATTTTGGGGTCCAGGGCATGGATGCCTTCCATTATCAGGATGTCGTTCTGGTCCAGTTGCATCATATTACCCTCGAAGAAGGGTTTGCCCTGCTTGAAATCATAGCGCGGCAGTTCCACTTCTCCGCCGTCCAAAAGGGTGTTCAGATGCCGTCCCAGCAGCTCCAGGTCCATGGCTTCCAGGGCCTCGAAATCGTACTTTCCGTCTTCGTCCAAGGGCGTACGTTCGCGGGAAACAAAGTAATTGTCCAGTTCAATCACCTTGGGATTCATGCCCAGCACTTTGAGCTGCTGGGCCAGCCGGAGGGAAGAGGAGGTTTTTCCGCTGGAGGAAGGTCCGGCAATGAAGACAATCTTCACCCGTTCGCGCTCTGCGTAAATCTTGTCGGCCAAATCTGCATAGGCCCTTTCCTGCCGGGCTTCGCAGAGGTTGATCAGTTCCACGGCCTTTCCGTCCATCAGACGCTGGTTCAGGGCCCCCATGCTCACGATTCCGGTGGTCTTGCACCACTTTCCGTACTCCTTGAGCGTAATGGTGAGTTTCTTCTGTTTCAAGCGGGGAATCACTCGGGTGATGTCTTCCAGCCAGGGATATTGTAGGCAGAAACCGTGATGGAAGGGCACCAGGTCAAAGACCTTCAGATAGCCCGTGGAGGGCACCAGCGGGCCGTAGAAATTGTCGGCCACACCGTCCAGGAAATACACCGTGCAGGTGTATCGGCCCAAGGAGCGCTGGATGCCCGCCTTCAGGCGCTGGTTCTGGGACTCGAAGATGGCCTCGGCCTCCGAGGAAAGCATTTTCTTATGCGAAAAAGGCAGGTCCAAGGCCACCAGGCGGCGCATCTCTTCCCGCAGCTTCAGAATGTCCTCGTCGGAGACATGCTCTCCCCGGAACTTGCAGTAATATCCGCTGGGAAGGGAGTGGTTAATCTTGAAAATCTTTTCCGGAAAGAGGTTCCGGGCCGCCCGCTGCGCCAGAAAGCACAGGGAACGGATATAGGTGCGGCGGCCGTCCGGATGGTTGTAGCCGATAAACTCCACGTGGGCCGGCTCGTTCAATTCATAATCCAGGGCTTTCAGTTGGTGATCCACCAGGGCGGCCAGGACAGGGTACTCCTTTCCCGTCTTGGAGTCTTTGACGACGGCGGGAGCGATGGAACTCAGTTTCTGACTCATTTTTCTCTCAGGCTAAGGGCAAACCCTCCGGCGCGGGCCATTTTGACCTTCAGCACATCGGCCGATGTCACCTCGCTGTGGGTAATAATATAGGACTGGGGGTTGGTTTCATAATCGGCCGTGGGACCATCGGCATACAGGGTGGATTCATACACCACGCCGGGCTTCAGGAAATCCAGCTTCACGCTTACCTCGCGGCTGTTCTCGTCCGTGATGCCGCCCACGTACCAGACGTCGCGGGGCTTGGCCTTGGCCAAATCCGCTGCCGTGGCATCCTCCGGGAGGGCATACACGAACTTGGCGGCGTTGGTGACCATATTCTTTCGGGCGTCGGGCAGGGTGGCCGTGCTTCGGGCCGATGCATTGAGCGTAGAAAGCTTAGGATGACGGGCCGTCACAATGTAGGCACCCGGTTCGGCCTCCAGGTACAGGCTCTTGTCCCAATCCACCGCCACGTCCTTGATGAACTGGAAGGCGTCCATGAAGCGGGCATAGTTCTCCGGTAGGTCGGCCGCCATCTGCAGGGGGCTGTAGAAGGTCACATACAGGCCCAGCTGGTTGCAGATGGTATGGTGCATGTGCTGCTGGTCCTTGGGGTTGTTCTTGGACATGTCCGTCTCGAAGATGCCCGGCGTATAGTCCATGGGACCGCCCTGCAGGCGGGTGAAGGGGAAGATGGTGGTATGGCCGGGCTGGATGGTGCCGCGGAATTCCGTTCCCATGGCGCTCTCGTTGCCAATCATGTTGGGCCAGGTGCGGCACAGGCCGGTGGGACGCACCGCCTCGTGGGCGTTCACCATAATGTGGTGTTTGGCCGCCTCCGTAACGGCATAATGGTAGTGGTTGATGGTGGGCTGGCTGTAGTGATAGTCTCCGTAAGGGATGATTTTGCCCACGTAACCGCTCTTGACGGCGTTGTAGCCGTATTGGTTCATAAGGTTGTAGGCCTTCTCCATCCAACGCTCGTAATTGACGGTGGAAGAGGATGTTTCGTGGTGCATGATGAGGCGGATGCCCTTCTCGTGGGCATATTTGTTCAGGGCCGGGAGGTCAAAGTCCGGGTAAGGAGTGATGAAATCGAAGACAAAGTCTTTCTGGTGACCGTACCAGTCTTCCCAGCCTTCGTTCCAGCCCTCGATGAGGATGCCGTCAAAGCCGTTTTGGGCGGCAAAGTCAATGTAGCGGCGCACATTCTCATTGTTGGCACCGTGGCGGCCGTGGGGCTTGGAATGCTTGTAATCCGTCACGCCCAGCTGCACGGAAGGATACTCGTCCGTATAGCTCCACTCGCTCTTGCCGGTAATCATTTCCCACCACACGCCCATGTACTTGACGGGGTGAATCCAGGAAACGTCCTCCAAGGCGCAAGGGTCGTTCAGGTTCAGAATCAGGCGGGAGGCCAGCACGTCCGTGGCGCTCTCGCATACCATGACGCTGCGCCAAGGCGTCTTGCAAGGGGCCTGCATGCGGCCTTTGACACCCTCGGCATCCGGGGTGAGGTGGGTGGTGAATACGAAGTTCTTATCATCCAGGTCCAGGTTGGTGGTGGGATAATTGAGCACCGCCGCTTCATGGATGTTGATATAGAGCCCCTCGGCCGATTTCATCTGCAGGGCCGTCTGGACGCCGGTAGGAGAAAAGGGCGTAAAGGGCCAGCCGCCCCGCTTGTGGGGAGCGTCCGACAGGGCCCGAATCTCGGAGAGCTTGGATTCCGTGGGATTGAACTCCTGGGTGGAGTAGTCTCCGGGAATCCACCAGGCGGTGTGGTCTCCCGTCATGGCAAACTCCGTGAGCTCCTCCTTGATATTGAAATAGGTAAGCTTGTTCTCCAGCGGGAACTCATAACGGAAGCCCAGGCCGTCGTCATATACGCGGAAACGGACGTTCATGTTTACGCCGTCTTCCCGTCCCAGGCACAGCAGCAGTTCGTTGTAGTGGTTCCGGATGCTGGCTTCCTCTCCCCAGACGGGCTCCCAGGTCTCGTCCAGGCTGTCAAGCGCTACGGACTTGACGGAGAATCCCTCCTTCAAGTTGCTGCCGTCCATGAGGTCGAAACCCAGGCGGGAGGGAAGCACCACGGCCTGTTCTCCCCGGGAGAGGGTATAAACCGGAGTGCCTTCCGGCGTAAGGCCGGCCGTAAGTTCCAGCACGCCGCCGGGGCTCTGGACTTTCTGAATCTCTTTGAACATGAGCTGTGTTTTTTCTGCGCAGGAAACTGCCAGAAGGGGAAGGACGGCCGCTATGGCCAGCATAAACTTCTTCATAATTCTTGGTTATCCGTTTATTGGCATAAAAATACAAAGTTTCTGGCTCATTTCCAAACCGCACCCCTTGACAACTAACCGCCTCACTATCAGCGTATTATAATACATTTCTCGTTCGTTTTTTGAACGAGAAATAGTATACAAAGTAATGAGTATCAACTACTTAACTGTCAAGGGTGTTGCCGCTGGCGGACGGCCTCAAAAAGAAGAATGGCGGCCGATACGGATACGTTCAGGCTGTCCAGGCATCCCAGCATGGGAATGCGGATATGGGCCGATGCCGCCTTCCGCCACTGCCCCGTAAGGCCGGTGGCCTCGGTGCCCATCACCAAAGCCGTGCCCCGACGCATATCTACGTCATAATAAAGGGAAGAGTCCTGCAGCTGCGCCGTCAGAATCTGGATGCCAAGCTTCTGCAGGAAGGCAATGGCATCGGCCGATGTGCAGGCCACCGTGGGAACGGTAAACACGGCACCGATGGAAGCCCGGATGAGGTTGGGGTTGTAGAGGTCTGTGAGCGGGTCGCAGATTATCACGGCATCGGCCCCGGCGGCATCGGCGCTGCGGAGCACCGCTCCCAGGTTGCCGGGCTTCTCTACCGCCTCCAAAACCATGACAAGAGGGTTCTCCGGAAGTTCCAAGTCTTCCAATGTCAAGGACCTGTACTCCACCTCCGCCAGGATGCCTTCCGTGCTTTCCCGGTAAGCAACCTTGCGGTACAACTGCTCCGGAATTTCAATGACCAAAGGAGATTCTTCGCTTCGCTCAGAATGACAGGGGGCCTCTGCGTGCGTGGGGTGACGAAGGAAGGACGGCGCAGAAATTTGGTTTTTCGGGCACCGTCCCGAAAAATAAATTTCTGCAGAGTCAAGAGCAGAGGCCCCTGTTATTTCCGGGCATACGAACAGCGTCCGGATTATAAAACCGGCACGGAGACAGTGCTCCAGCTCCCGTCGGCCTTCCACCACAAAAAGCCCCTGCTCCCGCCGCGCCTTGGATTTTTCCTGCAGCAGGAGCAGATTCTTAATCTTGGGATTCTGGGCCGATGTGATGGTCTCCGACCGCATCCTTAGTCCTTAGGTGCGATAATCCAGAGGATGAGGTACACCCAGAAGCCCAGGGAGAAACCCAGGAAGAGGGCAGCCACAAACAATACCCGCACCAGGGTCACGTCAATGTCAAAATAATTGGCCAGGCCGGCGCACACACCGGCAATCCTTTTGTTCCGGATATCAAGTTTGAACTTTTTCATGGGGAGCTATTTTAGAATTTTTCGGGTCTCATCATGGGGAAGAAGAGCACGTCCTGGATGCTCTCTGCACCGGTCATGAACATGGTGAGGCGGTCTATACCAATGCCGATGCCACTGGTGGGCGGCATGCCGTATTCCAGGGCGCGGACAAAGTCATAGTCAATGTACATGGCCTCGTCGTCTCCCTTGCTCTTGAGGGCGGCCTGCTCCTCGAAGCGCTCCAGCTGGTCCACAGGGTCATTGAGCTCGGAATAGGCGTTGGCCAGTTCCTTGCCGTTCACAAAAAGCTCGAAGCGTTCCGTAAGGCTGTCATCGTAACGGCAGCGCTTGGTGAGCGGAGACATCTCCACGGGATAGTCAATGAGGAAGGTAGGCTGGATGAGGTTCTTCTCCACATATTCTCCCACAATGGCGTCGATGAGCTTGCCCACGCCCATCTCCGGGCTCACCTCCACGTTCAGCTTCCCACAAACCTCCCGCAGCTGCGTCTCGTCCATGCCCTTTACGTCCACGCCGGCATATTCCTTGATGGCGTCCAGGATGCGCAGGCGGCGGAAGGGCCCTTCAAAGGAAATCTCCTGACCGCCAATCTGTTTACGCACCCCGCCGGTAGCCTGAGCCACCCGCTGGAGCATCTTTTCGGTGAACTCCATCATCCAGATATAGTCCTTGTAGGCGATGTACATCTCCACGCAGGTGAATTCCGGGTTGTGGGTTTTATCCATGCCCTCGTTGCGGAAGTTCTTGGCAAACTCATAGACGCCGGCAAAGCCGCCCACAATCAAGCGCTTGAGGTACAGTTCGTTGGCAATGCGCATGTACATGTCCACGTCCAGGGCGTTGTGGTGCGTCACGAACGGACGGGCCGTAGCGCCGCCGGGAATGGCCTGCAGGATGGGGGTTTCCACCTCAAGGCAGCCGGCCTCGTTGAAGCACTCCCGCATGCAGTTGATAATCTGGGTGCGCTTCACAAAGGTATCCTTCACCTGCGGGTTCACCACCAGGTCTACATAGCGCTGACGATAGCGGAGCTCCGGGTCTTCAAAACTGTCGTGTACGGTTCCGTCGGCATCCGTCTTGACGATGGGAAGCACGCGGAGACTCTTGGACAGTACCGTAAGCTCCTTGGCATGTACGGAAAGCTGGCCGGTCTGGGTGAAGAAGGCAAAGCCCTTGATGCCTACAAAGTCTCCAATGTCCAGAAGCTTCTTAAACACGGTGTTGTACAGGGTTTTGTCCTCACCGGGGCAAATCTCGTCCCGCTTCACGTACACCTGGATGCGGCCGACGCTGTCCTGCAGCTCCATGAAGGAGGCTGCCCCCATGATGCGGCGGCTCATGATGCGCCCGGCAATGCACACGTCCTGGAAATTGCCTTCATCGGCCTTGAAGCCTTCCGCAATTTCCGCCGTGGTGGTATTCACCGGATACATGGGTGCCGGGTAGGGATTGATACCCAGTTCCCTCAGTTTGGCAAGGGATTCCCTTCGTCCCTGCTCCTGCTCATTCAATTCGTAGTATGCCATATAATTTTTTCTAACAGAACTGCAAAGATACAAAAAATGCTTATATTTGCGAAGCTAACACCTCGAGCCATGAAAAAAGCCTTCATTCGCATATTGTGCCTGCTGCTGGGAGTGAATGTGTTCACGGCCTGTTACGGACCCGGCCCCAGGATTCCTTACGATGAGGAAGTCATCCAGCAGGAACTGGAAGCCCTGGAGCAGGAACAAAAACTCCAGGAAGAACTTCCGGAATCCGAGACGGAAACTGAGACCGAAACGCCGGGACAGGAATAATGCTCCTGCAAGGCCATCTCCTGAAATGGGAAGCACAGGTACACCCCCTGAGACAATTGTTCTGGGAGTGTACCTTGCGTTGTAACCTGAACTGCCGGCACTGCGGGAGCGACTGCACCGCATCGGCCCTCACCCCGGACATGCCTTTCGAAGATTTTGAGAAGGTGCTGCTGCGTATCCGGGAAGCGTACAATTCCAAGGACATCCTGCTTATTTTTTCCGGTGGAGAACCCCTCATGAGAAAGGACTTGGCGCAATGTGGCCGACGTATCCATGAACTGGGCTTCCCGTGGGGACTGGTCACCAACGGTTTTCTGCTGACTCCGAAAAAGGCCCTGGAGCTGCTCAAATGCGGGATGCGGGCGGCCACCGTCAGCTTGGACGGCCTTGAAGACGAGCACGACTGGATGCGCGGCGTCCCGGGCTCTTTCAAAAGGGCCGATGAAGCCATCCGCTACCTCTCCTCCGTCTCTTTCCTGGGCTTTGACGTGGTCACCTGCGTGACAAAGAAAAACATCGGCCAGCTTTCCCAAATCAAAGAATATCTCATAGGCGCGGGGGTGAAGGCCTGGCGTCTTTTCACCGTTTTCCCCGTGGGACGGGCCGCTGCCGACCCGGACTTGCAGCTTACCCCGGAGCAGTACCGCAGCCTCATGGATTTCATCGTGGCCTGCCGCAAGGAGGGCCGCATCCGGGCCAGCTATGGCTGCGAAGGTTTCCTGGGGCCCTATGAGAAGAAGGTGCGGGATTACCCCTTTTCCTGCCAGGCCGGTCTGAGCATCGCCTCCGTCCGGATAGACGGGGCTATTTCCGGCTGCACCAGCATCCGGGCTTCCTACGGCCAGGGCAATATCTACCAAGACGATTTTGTGGATGTCTGGGAGCACCGATTCGGCATTTTCCGAGACCATACGCCCTTCAAGACGGGTCCTTGCCGGGATTGCCGATGGTGGAAAAAGTGCAAGGGAAACGGTATGCACCTGCGGGGAGAGAACGGAGAACTGCTGCTTTGCAACCTTTCCCGGCTCTAACGCGGGCCCGGCCGTATTATTTCACCAAGTCGATGGCGCCGAAAACGCCCAATGAGGCGGCCAGCATGATGGCGCCGGCCAGCACCACGCCCGCCATCACGGCCAGGCTGCTTTTCTTGAAATCCATATTCAGGATGCTGGCGGCCAGGGTACCCGTCCAGGCGCCGGTGCCGGGCAGCGGAATGCCCACAAAGAGGAAGAGGGCCCAGTACAGCCCCTTACCGGCCTTGGCCTCCAGTTTCCGGCCTCCTTTCTCCCCTTTCTCAAGGCACCATTTAAAGAATGGACCTATCACCTTCTTGTCCTTCCCCCACTCCAGCACCTTGCGGGCAAAAAGGAAGATAAAAGGCACGGGCAACATGTTTCCCAGGATGGCCACCAGGATGGAAGGAACCAGCGGCAGGCCGAAGCCCACGGCATAAGGAATGGCGCCGCGAATCTCTATGAGCGGCACCATGGCAATAAGGAAAACCCAAAAATATTTTTTCATGCTTACTTCTGATTAGAGGCGATAAGCGCCCGGATTTCTTCCTTGGCGCTCCGCCAGCGGGGAATGTCTATCTTGGTGCCTATCACCTCCACCACCTTGGCGGCAATGATGGAGCCAATCTCTCCGCACACGCGCAGCGGCATCCCGAGGGAATGGGCATAGAGGAAACCGGCCGCATAGGTGTCTCCGGCCCCGGTGGCATCGATGGGCTCTGCGGGCCAGGGCTCGATGAAATGATACTCGTCCCCGGATTTGACCATGGACCCCGCCTTACCCACCTTCACAACGGCAATCTTGCACACCCGGGCCAGCTCGTCAATGGCCTCGCGGGGCTCTTTCTTGGTAAAGGCCTTGGCCTCGGATTCGTTGGCAAAGACAATGTCCACGTAGTTCTCTACCAGGTTGTGGAAGAAGGCGTCGTTGGATTCCACCACATTATAGGAGGCCATGTCTATGGAGATGATGCAACCGGCCTGGCGGGCCAGCCGGGCCGCCTTGGAGATAAGTTCCTGGTTCTGCACCAGATAGCCCTCGATATGGAAATAGTCGTAGCCCTGGAACTGCTCCGGCGAGAGGTCTTCCGGGCCCAGCTCCAGCGTGGCGCCCATGTAATCGGCAAAGGTGCGCTCTGCATTGGCCCCGGTAATGAACACCATACACCGGCCGCTGGACTTGGGGCTGTAGAGCATCTGGGCGCGTACGCCGTACTGCTCCATGGTGCTCTTGAAGAGGTTGCCCAGGTCGTCGTTTCCTATCTTGCCCAAAAAGCCGGAAGGCATGCCGAAAATGGCGGTGCAGGTAATGGTGTTGGCGGCGGAGCCACCGGGTACATACTTCACGCCATACTCCTTGAGGGCTTCCCAGATGCGGTCTCCGGTTTCCATGTCCACGTGCTGCATGCTGCCCAGCGGAAGATGATAGGTTTTCAGAAGGCCGTCGTCCGGCAGGACGGCCAGGATGTCGGTAAGGGCGTTCCCAATTCCCAGGATAGATTTCATACGGGTAAGTTTTACCTGCAAATGTAACCATTATTTGCCAATTTTCCACTATCTTTGCTATTGGTATGGAAAGCCGTGTAAAGAATATCCTCAAGTACCTCTTCTGGGCAGCCATAGCCGTAGTGCTGGTCTATTTCTGCTTCAGGAGCATAGACTGGGAGCAGTTCTGGCAGGCCATGCAGCAGTGCCGATGGGAGTATGTGCTCCTGGCCATGGGCTTCGGCCTGCTGGTGGCGTTCATCCGCGGGCTCCGCTGGCAGATGCTGCTCAAACCCATAGACCCGGCCACCTCCGCTCTCACCTGCTTCAACGCCTACAACATCTGCCTGGCGGCCAACCTGGTGTTCCCCCGCGCCGGAGAGGTGGCCCGCCTGGGCTATGTGGTCAAGAATTCCTCCAAGGACGGCAGCGGCCAGCGCCGCATGACCTTGGACAAGGCCCTGGGCACCCTCCTGATAGAAAGAGGCTGGGATATTCTGGTGGGCATTGTCATGGCCGTCTGCCTGGCGATTTTCGCCCATGAGCGCTTCGGCGGCTTTTTTCAGGATATCCTGAAAGGGCTGGGGGGCGCCCGGACGCTCTGGATAGCGTCGGCTGCCATCCTGGCCATCGCTGGGCTTTTCATCTTCCTGGCCCGAAAATACAAGGACGCTTCCCCCTTCTGGGGCAAGATATGGGGTTTCCTGGTGGGTATCGGCCATGGGCTGGGCTCTTTCCGCCACATGGAAAAAGGCTGGCTCTTCCTGCTGTATACCCTCATCATCTGGTTCCTTTACTGGCTCACCAGCGCCGCCATCCTGTGGGCCCTGCAAGATGTAGAAGCGTTTTCCGGCCTCAGCTTCCTGGACGCCTTCTTCATTGCCATGGTAGGCAGCTTCAGTTCCATCGTTCCGGTACCGGGCGGTTTCGGAGCCTTCCACGGAGTGGTGGGCGGTTTTCTGAAGAGTGTCTGGGGCATTCCCATGGGAACGGGCATGATCTACGCCACCCTCAACCATGAGTCGCAGGTGTTCATCCAGGCCCTGGCCGGCATAGGCTCCTATATCCACGAAAGTTTTTTCCGTAAATCATGAAATTCGCCCTGATAGGCCATCCCGTAGCCGGGTCCCTGAGCCCGCGCTTGATTGCCGCCGGCTATGGCGGCGCCCACAGCTACGACCTGCTGGATTTTGAGCATTTCGAAGACGCCTGGAAGGCCTTTACGGAGGGCTACGACGGCATCAACGTGACGGCCCCCTTCAAGCAGGACGCCTTCCGCAAGGTGGATGCGCTCTCGCCCGAAGCTCGCAAAACCGGCGCCGTGAACCTGGTTGTCCCCTGCCCGGAAGGCTACAAGGGCTTCAATACGGATGTGAACGGCGTGGCCGATGCCCTGAGGGAAACAGGTTTGAGCTATAAGCAAGCCCTGGTGGTGGGAACGGGCGGGGCCGCCCGCGCCGCCGCCTATGCCGCCCGGCAGCTGGGCTGCGAAGTCACGGTTACCGGCCGGTCCATGGAGAAGGCATCGGCCCTGGGCTATGAGGCCATTCCCCTGGAAGAGGCCGGCTCCTTGGCACCGGACGTGATTCTTTACACCCTACCGGGCAGTGCGCCCGTACCTGCCGGCCTTCCCTTCAAGGACGCCGTGGTGGTGGAGGCGGAGTACCGCATTCCCCGGCTCACGGATATCCCCTGCCGCCTGTATGTAAGCGGGCGCCGCTGGATGCTGGGCCAGGCCGTCGCCGGTTACCGGATTTTCACCGGCGCGGAGCCGAATCTTGAAAAAATGCTGGAAGTTTTGTAACTTGCAGCCTCAGGATAATACCGAATTTAACTTTTATATTATGTCACTGAACAAAGTCATGCTTATCGGTAACGTTGGAAACGACCCCGAAGTACGTTACCTGGAATCCAACCCCCAGAACCCCGCCGCCAACGCCAAGGTGGCATCGTTCCGTCTGGCCACCACGGAGCGCTATCGTGACCGCAGCGGAGAGCTCCGCGAAAACACCGAGTGGCACAGCATCGTAGTCTGGAGAAACAATGCCGACGTAGTGGAAAAATACGTCCACAAGGGCTCCCAGCTGTATATTGAAGGCAAACTGCGCACCCGCCAGTGGACAGACCAGACGGGAAACAAGCGCTACACCACCGAAGTGGTGGCCGATTCCCTCCAGCTCCTGGGCAAGCGCCCGGACAGCCAGGGAGAAGGCGGAGCGCAGGGCGGTGGCTACCAGGGCGGATATGCCCAGCAGCCGGCGCAGCCGCAGCCGGTTCAACCCCAGCCCCAGCCGCAGGCTCCCGTGAGCAATGTGCCCGCCGGCTTCCAGCCCACTGCCCCCACCGAACCCTCCGACGACCTTCCGTTCTAAAATTCAATTCTCATTATAACCTTTCTAAAACCTAAGAGTATGAAAAAGTACATTGCAGAATGCCTGGGCACCTTTGTGCTCACCTTCCTGGGCTGCGGAACCGCCATGTTCCTGGGTTGCAACACCCCGGCCGGCGTAGTGGGAACAGCCATCGCCTTCGGTCTGGCTGTGGTGGCCATGGCCTACACCATCGGCGGCATCAGCGGTTGCCACATCAATCCGGCCATCACCCTGGGTGTAGCCCTGAGCGGCAGAATGAGTTGGAAAGAGGCCTGCGGCTACTGGGTGGGCCAGATCATCGGCGGTATCCTGGCCGGTGCCGTCCTGGCACTGGTTGCCGGCGTAGTGACGGCAGAGGATCTTACCGGAGCCCTGGGTTCCAACGGCGTGGCCAACGCCGGCGGCGTATGGGGTGCCTTCCTGGTAGAGGTGATTGCCACCTTCCTCTTTGTCCTGGTTGTGCTGGGCACCACGGATTCCAAAGTGGGTGCCGGTAACTTTGCCGGACTGGCCATCGGCCTCAGCCTCATCCTTATCCACTTGGTGTGCATCAACCTCACCGGCACATCGGTGAACCCCGCCCGTTCCATCGGCCCGGCCCTTTTTGCCGGCGGACAGGCTCTCACCGACGTGTGGGTCTTCATCTGCGCCCCGTTGGTGGGCAGCGGCCTCAGCGCCCTGGTGTGGAAAGCCCTGGCTCCTGCCAAATAAGGCTGAATCCTCAAAAAAAATGGCCGTCCGGTTGGGCGGCCATTTTCAATTACTCTTTGTCGTTCAAGTTTGTAGTTTCTATACAAAGATACCCAATTTACAGCAAAAGAGGCAGGGGTACGCACAAAAAAAAGCGGGTATTTGTACCCGCCCTGTGATTATTGAGAATCGGCCAATTGTTCCTGGCCAAATCCTGTTGCCTGCCGGATGATTTGGGAATCTACCCCTAAATCCCGTAATTTCCGGGCCATGGCTTTCCTTTCTTCCTCACGGCCTTCCTCACGGCCCACCTTCCGTCCTTTCTCCAGTCCTTCTTTCACGCCCTGCTTGCGGGCATACTCGTTTTCTGCAATGCGGTCCAGTTCGGTTCTCATAATGTGCGTTACCTCCTGTTGTTGTTTTACGTTCATGTTGGCGTAGGCACTGGCCCGGAAAAGAAGCGGAAACAGCCGGTCCTCAAATTCCTTCGGGCACTCGCTCAGCCGGTTCATGTACTTCATGGAGTAGGCCAACTGTTCCGCCACCGTCTTGCACTGCTCCGGCCTGCCGAAGGGCACTTCCAAGCGCCCCAATTCCACGAATCCGAAGTACAGCGCATCCGTCATCACCTCCCCCGTCTTGGGCGAACAAATCTTGTAGCTGCTCACCAGTCCCTCCTGCAGGATGCCGTCATCCTCATGGCCGATGCGGAAGTTAATGAAACTCAGCACATAGATGGGCATCAAGCTGTAGTCCATCGGCCTCCTTCGCCCGTCATGTATCTCCTTGAGTTTCCGCTCCAACTGCATCCGGATGGGGAACGACGCATAACACAACATGCGGTCTGCGTAGCTCTCCTGCGGGAGGCACTGCATCTCCACAATGAACATTTCCCCGCTCTCCGAAGTACATACCGCATCAAAGTTACTTATTTTGTCAGAAATCGCCAAACCATGTTGTTCCGTGGGCTGGAAGACCAGCTGCTTGATGTGCATGCCGGGAATCACGATCTCGATCATCCGGGCCAGGAGTTCCTCGTTGCCCGGGGTGAAGATGACCACCTTGAAGGCGTCATCGTTCAGGATGTTTACATACTTGGTCATAACTCAAAAAATTTATGACCACAATAGTATGCAAATTTTTCCGATAAGACCCGTCGTAAACAGCAATATTTTCGCTCACTTTTCTTATCGAAAATGCAAAACCTTGTCAGGAATTTTACGATGCAGAGGCAAACGGATTCAGTAACAGCGATTAACCGGTGGGAGGCCCCTGGCAATAAAAAACAGGCGGCCCGGGGAGGGTCGCCTGTAGGTTATTTCACGGCCGAGAAGAATTCCAGGACATCTCCGACGCTGTCAAAATCCACTTTATGGACAGACAGGTAAGATTCGATAAAATCTATTTTGCCGGGGAACAGTTTGATAAAACTCTTCTTGGAAGGCGTGTACGTCCTTTTTTTTGCATAAAGAAGCAGAGTTTCCGTTCTGCGGTGTTCGGCTGTGGAGGAAAGATTATAGGTGCGGCCCAGATCGTCTGACACATGGGAAATACTGCTGATACTGGTGGTCTCAGACTTCATCCCATAGGCGCCCTTCTGAGCATCCTTCTTAAAGACAAGGCGTCGTATTACACACAGGGACGCTTCGGGGCAATAATCTATCACCTCGGCAAATCCGTTGGAAAGGTGAAGAAACAGTTTATTGCCTATGGTAACGCGTGCCACGTCACTGTTGTCTACAAGGGATAGAATCTTTCCCTCATCATCCTTGAAACGAAGAGACTGGTCAATAGCGGCAATGTTAAAAACGCCATTGGAGAACTCGCCGTTTCGATAGTAGATCCTGCCAGGAGCAAATTCCGGCATCACGTATACAACGCTGTCCGGGAACTGACTCTCAAACTTCTCCCATTCGGTTTGTGCAAAAAGGGGAACGAACAGGAGAGTAAAAACAAAAAGACTGAACAGTTTTTTCATATGAGAAAAATCAGGCGGCCCTTTTAGGCCGCCTGAAATGAATCATAATCAAAGATTAAAGGCTCTCCCAACCAGCGTTCTGGGTAATCTTGTAACCATTCTGCAGGTAGTCGGCCATTACGTCGTTGCAAATGGGCTCAAGATACTGTTTTTCACCACCGATAGGTCCACGGTCAACCACGTTGCGGGGAAGAAGGAAACCATGAATGGCACTCTTATTGGATCCGTCATAAGTGATTACGTTACCGTTAGCATCCTTAACCTTAAGCGTATTGGCACCGTAAACATTGGTCATGAAAGGACGTTGGGCCTGAACCTCAGCTTCTTCAAGATTAAGCCATGCGCCTACCAGGATGTCCGGGTTGGTGCTGCCCTGCATGAGTTCCAGCTTACCCCAACGACGGATATCAAGCGTACGATAGTGCTCGGCGAAGAACTCCATGCGACGCTCGCGGCGGATTTCCCAAATGAGCGGGCTCGTGACAATACCGGCGTGAGTAGCAGCCTCAATAGCAGAGGTACGGGCGGGGTCGTCAGGAATGGCATTGATGTTCAAAGCAGCCGTCTTCTTTACGCCCTTTGCCTCAGCTTCCTTAGCGATAGGACGGTTGCGGATGGCATTGATGGACTTATCCAGGTCTTCCTGGGTAACGGCAACGCCGCCGAACTTGTCGGCCAGTTCTGCTTTGGCTTCAATCCAGTTCAGGACAGTCTCGGCATAACGGACGCAGGGATAACCGTTGATATTGGTACTGGAACGGTATTCCGGACGGTTGGTATTGCTGTCATCGGCCCAGAGGGTGGGTCCCTCACGGTTGATGAACTTGGTGGTATAAATACCTGTGCTGCTTCCCAGGTGAGTGATGGACTGGTTGAAGGTGGCCTCGAAACGAGGGTCGCGGGATGCCACCAGGTCTTCCATCACAAAGGAATCGGCATTGTCAATAGCAGAAGTGGTATAAGGCTTACCGTCGGCGCAAATCCATGCCTTGAGGGTGGACAGGTTAGCGGAACGGCACTGACCTTCACGGAGGTTGGAGTAAGAGGCAATGCAGTGACGGACGGCCAGGGCGTCGCTGTATTCGCGGTACAGGAGCACCTCGTGTCCGGGCTTGGAATAGGAGCCGAACAGAGCATTGAACTCAACATCAAACTGGTACTGGTTGGAATCAATAACCATCTGGGCATAATCGCGTGCCTTTTCAAGGAAAAGCTTGGCGGCGGCGGAAATCTCAGACTCGCTTCCGCAGGTCTTCATGGCCTGGTCGCCCTTGTGATAGATGTACCAGGTACCCTCGAACAGCATGCAGCGGGAAGCCATGGTGGCAGCTACATAACGGTTCAGGTAGTTGTCGCCGTCATTTACACGGATGTGAGAAAGAGCATAGTCAAAGTCCTCGATACCCTTCTTCATGACCGTGATACGGGGATCACGATCCTTGAACTGAGCATCCTTGTCAGTATCGGCCAGAGGGGCATCATAGTAAGGGACATCACCAAAGGTCATGACCAGAAGGCTGTATTCGTAAGCACGGAAGAAACGGGCCACACCCATCCAATGCTCATACTCAGTCACGGGATACTTATCCTTATTGGCCTCAATGCGGTCAATCAGAATATTCCATTTACGGATATAGGAGAAGTCCCAACCGGTAGAACCGCGGCGGCACAGGAAGCGTACACCTTCGGTACGGTACCAGTTGTCATCAGGAACCTTGTTGCAAATATCAGGCTGAGCGCCACTGGTAGAAGCATCGTCACTATACTCAGCACCATAGTTATTATAAACGGAAGGAGCATGAGTTCCTGTCCAACCGGAGTTGTAACCCGTGAAATAGTTTTCATAGGCACCATTAACGAACAAACGGATGTTGTCCGGGTTGTTCCAATAGTTCTCATCGGTCAGGGATGTCTTGTCTTCACGAACGAGGAAATCCTTACATCCGGTGAAGGAGAACAAGAACAGTACAGACAAGAACGCGTATAAAGTCTTTTTCATATCTTCGAAAGGTTAGAAAGTGAGTTGAATACCGAAAGAAGCAGATTTGAAGGCAGGGGCGCCAACACCAGCACGATTCTGGTTGTAGGAGCTGCTGAGGATGGAAGAGACACCTGCTACTTCTTCAGGATCGATGGGGAGACCCTTCAAGTGATCAAAGGTAAAGAAGTTCTCCAGGGAGACATAGCAGCGCAGGTTCTCAATGTGGACCTTCCTCATGAGTTTCTTGGGGAAAGTATAACCAAAGGTCATATTCTTGAGTCGCAGGTAAGCCATGTTCAGGAGATAACGGTCACTGACCTTCATATTGAAGACATTGGTGCCACCGCCCATGTTGTAGGCGCGAGGATAGAAGGCATCGTAATTGCTGTCAATGAGCTTGCCATTTTCATCAAACTCCTCATACCAGAAGTCATTGGCAAAAGCAGCGGCCATAGCACCATCGGAGGAGTTGAAGCCGGCAAGGGACAGGGAGGAGGAACCCCACATGTCACGTTTACCAATTCCCTGGAAGAACAGGGACAGATCAAAGCCCTTGAAGTCAGCGGCAATACGGAAGCTGTACTCGTAACGAGGAGTGGTGTTACCAATCACCTCCAGGTCACCGTGGCGGGACTGTCCCCAGCGCTCCGGATGATCCGGGTCATTCTCTTCGTTATAAACACCGTAGAAACGGGAACCTTCGTCAATAACGCCATCACCATTCAGGTCACGATACTTCACATCACCAGGGCCGAACACAACAGCATTGGAAGCATTGTACTTACCCTGAAGAGGAGCATTGGGATCCGTGGTCTTGTAATGGGCATACTGATAGTTGGAGGGGTTGCTGGGATCGCTGGCCTCAACTCTTACCAGGTTGCCGTTGGCATCGCGTACGAAGTCATCGTTCTGATAAAGACGGTCTACGCGGAAGCCCCAGATTTCACCGTAGGTCTTTCCAACATACCAGTCGTCAATGCTCTGGACATCACCATACTTGGTAATCTTGGTAACGGCGTCTGCGATGGAGGCCGATGCCGACAGGCTAAGACCGTTGGAGAAACGGTGTCCCCAGTTGAGGGAGAGTTCCCAACCGTTGGTCCTTAGGGAACCTACGTTGGCCTTAGGTGCAGCGGAGCCATAGGTGTAAGCTACGCCAGGACCGGGAACAATCATACCATTGGTGTTTCTGCGGAACCAGTCGAAAGTAACAGCGAAGTCGTTGAACAGGGAGAAGTCAACACCGAAGTCCAGCGTCTCGATATCCTGCCAGGTAATACTCTCGGAGATAGGTGCAGGAGTGGTATAACGGGTATCCTTGGCACCACCGTGGATCCAGGTGGTATTGCCACCGGACATAGTAGCGATGTACTGGGAACCGGGAACGGTCTGGTCGCCGATCATACCCCAGGAAGCACGGAACTTGAGGTTGCTCAGAACAGACTTGGCAGACTCCATCCAAGGCTCTTCAGTAACACGCCAACCGGCGGATACGGAAGGGAACCAACGCCATTTCAGTGCGGTGGGGAACTTGGAAGAACCGTCGTAACGGAGGTTGGCTTCCACGAGATAGCGCTCCTTGTAGTTGTAGTTTACACGCCCGAAGAAGCCCAGCGTAGAGTTCCAGGTGTAGTCACCACCATTGGTCATGGTGCCAGTAGCCAGATTGAACTGAGGATTGGTATAGTCCATCAGTTCCATCTTCTTGGCCCAGTGGTCCGTGTAGTTGTAGCTCACGCTGTTCAGACCCAGCATGAAATTGAAATGATGGGCCTTCTTGAGATCGAGGGCATAGGTCGTAGTGATATTCAGAGTACCACGCTGAGACATGCCGCTGCTCTGCTGGATGAAGTCCATACCAGCACCCTTGGAGGTATAATAACCCGGGATAAAGGCACGGTCTACAATGGTTTCACCCAAGCCGTTGAACTGATTCCAATAGTTCTTGGTGACCTTTTGATTACCGTTCTCATCCGTGAGGATGGCGGGGTTGGACCAGGTGTCACCGGCATAGAAACGGGTACCGGGACGGTGGCTCAGGGAATTGTTGATGGCGTAGGTATAGTCTACATTGATATCCCAGTTCGGGAGAGGGGTGATGGTGGTTCCTACGTTTGCACTAACATAGTTGGTGTTGGTGAAGCCAGTGTTGGCAGCCTTAACCTCGAAGGCCGGGGAACGCATTTCATAACCATTGGAGTCCATGGAAGCGATAGTCTGCATGGAGCTCCAGCGATACAGGTACAACCAGGCGTCATTGGTGAAGCCGGTGGTATGGTTGGGCCAACGCTTGAGGGTCTTGGAGAACATGATGTTGGTACGCAGGGACAGCCAGTTGGTTACCTGGGTGTTCACGCGGGCGTTGGCATTCCAACGCTGATAATCATCGGCCTTGGCGTCTTTCAGCTGACCGGTCTGACCCATGTAACCAGCGCTCATGTTGTAGTCAGTCCTACCCTTGTTACCGGCCACGGAAATGCTGTGGTTCTGGGTGGGGGCATTCTTGCGGATCATGTATTCGGAAGGATCGTAGGTACGGATACCGAACACATTGGCGCCATCGTAATAGTAGTCACGGCCATAAACCATAGGATCGTTGGGGCCGATGGTGCTGCCAAACTGCTTCTCCCATTCAACGGCGGCCAGATAGCTCTGACGGTTCACATGCCAGGGATAACCGGCAATAGCGCCACCAGTACGCTCGAAGGCCTGGACAGTGTAATGCATGGCATTCACACGGCCGATTTCAAGCTTCTCAGCCAGGTTCTGGAAAGCGATATTACCAGAATAAGAAACACGGACGTGGTCCTTTTCGACAGATCCCTTCTTAGTGGAAATCAAGATAACACCGAAGGCAGCCTTTGCACCATAGATGGAGGCGGAGGCAGCATCCTTCAGAACGGAAATAGACTCGATGTCGTCGGGGTTAACCAACTGGATAGAGGGAATCTCTACGTTATCCAGGAGGATAAGCGGGGCAGAGGAACCCTGAATGGAAGCGAACTGACCACGAATGCGCATAACAGGCTCTGCACCTACTTCTGCACTCATGATACGCACGTTCAGACCAGGGGCTGCACCCTGCAGACCACGGCCCACATCCGGAATAGGACGAGCCTCAAGGGTCTCGGACACGTTAACGGAAGCAACAGCGCCCGTGAGGTTGGCTTTCTTCTGAGTGCCATAACCCACGATTACGGTTTCATCAAGGAATTCAGCATCCTCTTCCAGGACAACGCGGACGTTATCCTTGGCGGCCACCTCAACGGTAGCGTAGCCAATGCAGGAAATCTCCAGCGTGGTGCCGGGACGGACAGAGATGGTGAACTTACCATCTGTGCCAGTCATGGT